>NPID01000768.1_pt3 | contig 32639 bp, 28 predicted proteins | sample 8637491 | NCBI WGS metagenome assembly NPID01 (sample SAMN07420843, study PRJNA396082) | bioreactor metagenome | isolation source: sample BA6 brine-fed electro-methanogenic bioreactor BA | place: Japan: Kochi | collected 2016-06-14 | reverse complement strand
AGAAGGCTGCCGACACCAGCGACGAGCCTGAATACGCGGACGAGGACCAGGATCGCCCGATCAGCCCGTGAAACACCCACCGCCCGGCCCGCCGCCGGGCGGTTTTTTGCGCCGCCTTCGGGCTGGCGGCGGGGGCGCTCCACGGTTACTATTGGGGCGTTGCTACGCTGAAGGGCGGTTCGCCCGGCGGCGTTACCCACGACCGATAGTTTCTGAGCCATCTACTGGAATGAGAACACCCATGGGCGTCATTGAGAACCTGGCGGCGGTCGCCGCCCCCCTCCTGAATATCCCCACCGTCCGGCGCGTGCGGCGCAATCACGGGCTGGAGCACGCCACGATCCACCTGCTGGCGCAGGGCAGAAGCGGCTTCAGAATGGCCGGGCGCAGCGACAGCCGCGGCTTCTACCTTTACGGCGAGGTCGATACTGACGAGATCGAGCGCAGGGTGGCGGAGGCGCTGCGCCGCATGCGCGGGGGGCAGCATGAGCTGGCCGTGCATCCCAACTGCGGCACGAACCTGCTGACCACAGGTGCCCTGGCGACGCTGGCCGCCATGATCGGCTTCTCCGGGACGGGCAAGGACCCGGAGCGCCGCCTGGAGCGCTTCCCCACGATCCTGCTTGTCGTGATCGGCACGCTGATCTTCTCGCCTGCGCTGGGCATGGCCCTGCAGCGCCACTTCACCACGCTGGGCGATCCCGGCGATCTGGAAGTGGTCAGCGTGGAACGCCGCGACATGCGCTCGCCCTTTGGCGCGGAAGTCACCGTCCACCGCGTGACCACGGCCAACGGCTAGCGCCGGGTACAGAATAGGACACCCTCTCATGATCATTTATCCCGCGATTGACCTGCGCGGCGGGCGCGTCGTGCGCCTGCAGCAGGGCGACCCCGACCGCCAGACCGTTTACAGCAGCGACCCGCTGGCGGTGGCTCGCCGCTGGCAAGCCGCCGGCGCGGCGTGGCTGCACGTCGTGAACCTGGATGGCGCGTTCCAGGCGGAAAACGACACCCTGGCGATCCTGGCGCGGCTGGGCGGGCTGGGGCTGCGCATCCAGTTCGGCGGCGGAATCCGCACGCTGGACGATGCCGCGCGCGCCCTGGACGCCGGGGCGAGCCGCGTTGTGCTGGGCACGGCGATCGTCCAGAATCCGGCGCTGGTGGATGACTTCGTGGCGCGCTGGGGCGCGGAACGGCTCACCGTGGCGCTGGACGCGCGCGGGGGGCGGGTGGCGACCCACGGCTGGCAGACCGACTCCGCCTGGACGCCGGCCGACCTGGGGCAGGATCTGGCGCGGCGTGGGGCGCTGCATGCGCTCTATACGGATGTATCGCGGGATGGCGAGCTGGAGGGCGTGAATGTGGCGGGGACGGTGGCGCTGGCGGAGGCCACCGGCCTGCAGGTGATCGCGTCCGGCGGCGTGGCGACGCTGGACGACCTGCGGGTGCTGCTGGCCAGCGGCAGGGTGGCGGGCGCGATCACGGGCAAGGCGCTGTATGAGGGCGTCTTCACGCTGGAGCAGGCGCTGGCCGTGGTGACCTGAAAACGCAGGCGGGCAGGGAATCACACCCCTGCCCGCCCGGTATTCGATCACTGGCCAGTGGGAATTTCCTACCGCAGCCGGACGATAAAACTGCCTGCATTGTCGGCGTAAAAGTCCACATTGTCATTGACTGCCAGGAACAGCTCTCCGGTGGCGGGCGCGTTCAGCGTGATCAGCGCTCCCATCACGAAAGGTGTGCCCCCTGGGCCAATTCTGCCAATCAGCGCCCCGTAAGGTGCGCCATCCAGGGCACACGGTGAACCTTCAATCGTGCTGCATACCGTTGGCTGGCCGTCGGGCCCGCTGCGTGCGCCAGGGAAATCGCGCAGCGGGCCGGTGATGGCGATCCCTTTTGTCGAAAACGTTAGTGGCTGGTTGGGAGTCATGGACAGCCCGGTGGCTACCCAGCCGGCGCTACCCGGCACGCGCACCTGCCAGGCCGCCTTTGCGCCGGGCAAGCTGCCTGGCAGGATGATGGCCAGCAGCAGGCCCAGAATAACCGTGCGCAGCATAATTTTACGTAACATGGCTTGCTCCTTATGACTATGCATATATTTGAATAAATCTTTCCTGTATATTTACGATATATTTTATCCATTGTAAACAGGACACAGGTACGCCTTCCTCAGCGCCCGCGCTGGGCCGATCTTGACAACTCCCCCCTTTTCCGCGTACACTACAGATAATTCTGGGAGCGCTCCCATTTTACCGACCCAGGCTTTCCACCTCCTTCCAACACCGTACACGCCGGGTTTGTGATTGTCCTTCGACAGACAATGCCTTTGATTCTGAAGCTTCTGGGAGCGCTCCTATCTCATAACAGGCGGACGACAGTATGCTGAACCTGGAAGACATCGCCAAAAAAGCCGGGGTATCGCGCTCTACGGTGTCACGTGTCATCAACAACGAGCCGTATGTCAGCGCCCGAACCCGGGAACGGGTGCTGGCCGTGATCGAGGAAGTCGGCTACAGCCCCAACCCCGGCGCGCGCATGCTGGTCACCCGCCGCACCCAGGTGATCGGCGTGGTTATCCCGCAGTCCCTCACCGTGGTCTTTGAGGATCCCTACTATTTCCCCGCCCTGCTGCAGGGCATCACGGAAGCCGCCCAGAAACTGGATTACGCCGTGCTGCTCTTTGTGGGGCAGTCGGATGAAGACGAGCAGCAGCTTTACGAGCGCATCCTGCAGAACCGCCTGATGGACGGGCTGGTGATCGCCTCTGCCACCCAGGATTCGAACATCATTCGCCGCATGCTGGAACACCACATCCCGTTTGTGATGGTGGAGCGCCCCCCCGCTTACGAATCTGAGATCAGCTATGTGAGCATCGACAACGTGGCAGCGGCCCAGGATGCCGTCAACCACCTGCTGAACCAGGGCTGCCGCCGCATCGGGCATATCACCGGCAGCCTGAACAACTCCGATGCGCTCGATCGCGTGCAGGGCTACCGGCTGGCGCTGAAGGCGGCGGGCATCAAGGCCGACCCGAAGCTGATCGTGGAGGGGCATTTCTCCTCCCGTTCCGGCTACCTGGGGATGAAAACCCTGCTCGCGCGCCAGGTGGATGGGGTGTTCGCGGCCAGCGATACAACCGCGTTTGGCGCGCTGAAGGCCCTGAACGAAGCCGGGCGGCGCGTCCCGGAGGATGTGGCCCTGGTCGGCTTTGACGACCTGCCGCGCGCGCTGGAGATGACCCCGCAGCTCACGACGATCCGCCAGCCGATCCAGCGCAAGGGCATGCTGGCCACCGAGCTGCTGCTGGACCTGCTGGATGAAAAGATTCAGGGGCCGAAGCACGTGCTGCTGCCCACCCAGCTGGTGATCCGCGCCAGTACCAGCGGGCTGGACGGCTGACCGGCGCGTTTTTGCTGCCATGATCCCGGGGGCGCGGGGAGCCGTGCCCCGTTGTTTTGACAGGGGGACAAACCACCGCATGACGCTCTCACCCGCAGTTCGCAACCTCATCCTGCTCTGGCTGGCCTGGGCGATCCTGATCATCGGCTTTCAGGCCGTGATTGACTGGCGAATGGCCCCGAAAATCCCGGATAACGTCCTGATGTGGACGGCCAATGAGACCACCCGCACCAGCCAGCGCGACAAGCCCTATCTGATCGAGCGCTACCTGAACCACCAGGTCTCCTGGGACAGCGAGTTCTACCTCTCCATCGCCACGGTGGGCTATGACGACCCGGCGGTGCGGCTGGTGGCCGCGCGCCCGCCCTCGCGGGATACGCGCGTGTTCTCCATGAATTACGCCTTTTTCCCCGTGTACCCCGCCGCGATCCGGGCGGTGGCCCTGCCGCTGCGCCTGCTCGATCTCAGCGCGATCGCGCGCTCCACGCTGGCGGGCGTGATCGTCTCGCTGCTGGGGACGCTGGGCGCGATGCTGGCCCTGTATGACCTGGCCCGCGAGGAGCTGGGCGAGGAGGGCGGTCAACGCGCGGCGTTTTACCTGCTGGTGTTCCCCTCCGGCTTCTTCCTGGCGCAGGTGTATACGGAAGGGCTGTTTGTGGGGCTGGCCTTTGGCAGCCTGGCCCTGATCCGGCGGCGGCGGTGGGTCTGGGCGGCGCTGCTGGCAGCGCTGGCGACCGGCACGCGCGCGGTGGGCGGGCTGCTGATCATCCCCCTGGCGCTGGCCTGGCTGGAGGAGTACCAGGAGGACAACCATTTCTCGCGCCGCGTGATCACGCACGGCCTGCTGGCCCTGGCCCCGCTGGCCGCTTATGGGCTGTGGTCGCTGGCGCTGGGGGAGCCGTTCCACTTTGTGGAGGAGCACCACTTCGGGCGCGGGCTGCTGAAGTTCAGCGAGTCGATCAACGCCTGGAGCGCGGCGCTGCAGCGCGCCGCCGAGCTGCCCGAGACCGCCGTGTATTACACGCTGGAGATCGGCGCGACGCTGCTGGCTGTGATCGCGTGCCTGGCCCTGCTCCGGCGTTACCCCGGCCTGGCGCTCTTCGGGCTGGGCAGCCTGTTCATCACAGTCACCAGCGGCTGGGCGGCGCAGGGCATGATCCGCTACGCGCTGGCCATCCCGGCCCTCTTCCTCTGGCTGGCGCGGCTGGGGCGGCACCCCGTCTTTGACCGCGCCTGGACGACCGGCAGCGTGCTGCTGCTGGGCATGGAAGCGGCATTATTCACGTTTGATATGTGGGTGGGCTAGCGCAGCCCGCCCCCTGATAAAGCCGGGCCTGCGCTTGCGAGGCCTCAGGCAGGGAGATGATCGTGCATGAAATACGGCCTCTTTGATGACGCCCGCCGGGAGTATGTGATCACGCGTCCGGATACCCCGCTGCCGTGGATCAACTATCTTGGCTCGCAGGATTACTTTGGCATTATCAGCAACACCGCCGGGGGCTATTCCTTTTACCGTGACGCGCGCCTGCGCCGCCTGACCCGCTACCGCTACAACAACGTGCCGTTCGATACGGGCGGGCGCTATCTCTACCTGCGGGACGATACCAGCGGCGAGTACTGGTCGCCCACGTGGCAGCCGGTGCGCCGCCCCCTGGAGGACTACACCTGCCGGCACGGGATGGGCTACACGATCATCGGCTCGACCTTCAGCGGCATCGCCGCCGAGGTGCGCTACTTCGTCCCGCTGGATGAAACGCTCGAAATCTGGCAGGTCAGCGTGACCAACCGCCGCGCGGAGCCAGCCGATCTCTCGCTGTTTTCGTTCGTGGAGTTCGCCCTGTGGGATGCGCAGGACGACATGACCAACTTCCAGCGCAACTTCAACACGGGTGAGGTGGAGATCGAGGATGGGGCCGACCCCGGCATCGGCGGCGTGATCTACCACAAAACCGAGTACCGCGAACGGCGCGATCACTTCGCCTATTTCGCCTGCTCCGCGCCGCTGGCCGGGTATGACACGCAGCGGGAAGCCTTCCTCGGCCCATACCAGGGCTTCGACACGCCCCAGGCCGTGATTGACGGCCGGGCGCGCAACAGCCACGCCCACGGCTGGGCGCCGGTCGGATCGCACCACGTGCGGCTGGCGCTGGGGCCGGGCGAAAGCCGCCGCCTGATCTTCGTGCTGGGCTACCAGGAAAACCCGCGCGACCGGAAATTCGACCCGCCCGGCTCCCAGGTGATCAACAAGGCCACCGTCAAGCCCATCATCGCCCGCTACCTGGACCCGGCGCAGGCCGACGCCGCGTTTGACGCCCTGCGCGCTTACTGGGATGGCCTGCTGGGCGGCTTCCAGGTGGACACGCCGGACGAGCACACCGACCGCATGGTGAACATCTGGAACGCCTACCAGTGCATGGTGACGTTCAACCTGTCGCGTTCCGCCTCGTTCTACGAATCGGGCGTGGGGCGCGGGATGGGCTTCCGCGATTCCAGCCAGGACCTGCTGGGCTTTGTCCACATGATCCCGGCCCGCGCGCGCGAGCGCATCCTGGATATCGCCGCCACCCAGCTCCCCGACGGCGGCGCGTACCACCAGTACCAGCCGCTGACCAAACGCGGCAACGACGCGATCGGCTCCAACTTCAACGATGACCCACTGTGGCTCGTGCTGGGGACGGCGGCCTACATCAAGGAAACCGGCGACTGGGACATCCTGAATGAATCCGTGGCGTATGACAACGATGACTCGCTGGCCGCGCCGCTTTATAACCATCTCCAGCGCGCCATGGGCTACACACTGGACCGGCTGGGGCCGCACGGCCTGCCGCTGATCGGCCGCGCGGACTGGAACGACTGCCTGAACCTGAACACGTTCTCCGCGGAGCCGGGCGAATCCTTCCAGACTACGACCAACATGGATGGCAAGGTGGCGGAGTCGGTCTTTATCGCCGGGCTGTTCACGCTGGCCGCCGGGGAGATGACCGGCATCGCGCGGCACCTGGGCCTTTCCGACGAAGCGGCCCGCTACCGCGATGCCGCCGCGCAGCTCGATGCCGCGGTGCAGGCTCACGGCTGGGATGGCGCGTGGTTCCGCCGCGCCTACGATCACTTCGGGCAGCCGGTCGGCTCCCAGGAGTGTGAGGAGGGCCAGATTTTTATCGAGCCACAGGGCATGTGCGTGATGGGCGGCATGGGCCTGAAGGATGGCCGGGCGCTGCAGGCGCTGGATTCCGTGGCGGAGCGCCTGGCGACCGATCACGGGATCGTCCTGCACCAGCCCGCCTATACGCAGTATTACCTGAACCTGGGCGAGATCTCCACCTACCCGCCCGGCTACAAGGAAAACGCGGGCATCTTCTGCCACAACAACCCCTGGATCATGATCGCGGAGGCGATTGTCGGGCGCAGCGACCGGGCCTTTGACTACTACCGGCGCATCTGCCCCTCCGCGCGGGAGGCGATCAGCGATGTGCACCGCTGCGAGCCGTATGTCTACGCCCAGATGATCGCGGGCAAGGACGCGCCCACCCACGGCGAGGCCAAGAACTCGTGGCTGACCGGCACCGCCGCCTGGAATTACGTGGCGATCACCCAGTGGATTCTGGGCATCCGGCCCGCGTTCGAGGGGCTGGAGATCGCGCCCGTGATCCCGGCAGACTGGCCGGGCTTCAGCGCCACGCGCCAGTTCCGGGGCGCCACGTACGCGATCACGGTCCGGCGCGAAGGGCCGGGCAGCAGCGCCAGCCTGGTGGTGGATGGCGAGCCGCTGGCCGGGACGGTCGTGCCGCACAGGCCCGGCGTCACGGCCCGCACGGTGGAAGTCACGCTGCGCTGACGGATCAGGATAAGGACGGTATTCCCATGACCTACGGCTACTTTGACGACGCACACCGCGAATACGTGATCACGGACCCGCGCACCCCGGTGAAGTGGGTGAATTATGTCGGCACGCTCGATTTTGGCGGGCTGGTGGATCACACCGGCGGCATCCTGATCTGCCGGGATGACCCCGGCCTGAACCGCATCACGAAGTACATCCCCCAGCTCCCCGCCGGGGACTTCAGGGGCGGCACGCTGTACCTGCGCTTCCCGGAGGGCGGGGCGTACCGCGTATTTTCACCCTTTTACGTCCCCACACTGGACCCGCTCGACCGCTACGAATGCCACGTGGGGATGGGCTACACGCGCATCATCAGCGAGTGCCGCGGCATCCGGACGGAGGCGACGTTTTTCGTCCCGCGCGGGGAAGACCGCCTGCTAACCGACGTGCGCGTCACCAACCTGCGCGGGGAGCCGCTGGCGCTGGACGCGATCCCGGTGGTGGAATACACCCACTTTGACGCGCTGAAGCAGTACACGAACGCTGACTGGGTGCCGCAGACGATGCAAAGCCGGGCGATTCGGGACGGCGATCACACCGTGCTGGCCCAGTGCGCGTTCATGAAACGCGGAGCGAACGAGAACTACTTCACGGCCAGCCTGCCCGCCGCCTCCTTTGAAACCGACCGGCGGCCCTTCCTGGGCGCGAACGAGTACGGCACCTGGGCGCGCCCGCTGAGCCTGCAGGAACCGGCCCTGGGCAACCACGAGGCGCTGCGCGGGGATAACATCGCGGCGCTGCTGCTGCCGCTGGGGGAACTGGGGCCGGGGGAAAGCGCCCGCTTTGTCACGCAGCTGGGGCAGGTCGCCAGCGTGGGGGCCGCGCTGCCGGATATCCGGCGCTACTTCGATCCGGCGGCGGCGGATGCGGCCCTGGCCGACCTGAACGCCACCTGGCGCGACTACCTGGACATCTTCCAGGTGGAAACCCCGGATGCCAGCCTGAACAGCATGCTCAACGTTTTTAACCCGCGCCAGTGTCACACCACCAAGAACTGGTCACGCTACCTGTCGCTTTACCAGCTGGGGCTGGGGTCGCGCGGGCTGGGCTTCCGCGACAGCTCGCAGGATGTGATGGGCGTGCTGGCGCACATCCCGGAGGAGGGCAAAGCCCTGCTGACGAAGCTGCTCAGCGTCCAGAAGCGGGACGGCTCCGCCATGCACCAGCTTTACCCGCTGACGATGGAAGGCAGCATGGGCGACGCCGGCGAGATGCCCGACCGTCCGCAGTATTACAGCGACGATCACCTGTGGGCGGTGCTGGCGGCCTGCGCCTACCTGAAGGAAACCGGGGACTTCGCCTTCCTTGAGGAAGAAATCCCATTCTATGAGAAGGACGGGCAGGACCGCCCGCTGGAATCCAGCAGCGTGCTGGAACACCTGCGCCGCGCGGTGGCCTTCACACGGGAGAACGTGGGCCGGCACGGCCTGCCCCTGGCCGGGTTCGCGGACTGGAACGACACGATCAACCTGGCCGCGGGCGCGGAATCGCTGTTCACCGCCAACCTGTACGGGCGGGCGCTGCGCGACCTGATCGCGCTGTTTGAGGTGCTGGGGGATGCCATCTCCGCCGCCGCGCTGGAGGCGGATTACGCCGCGATGCGCGAGCGCGTGAACGCCCACGCCTGGGATGGCGCGTGGTACGTGCGCTACTTCGACGCCGCGGGCGAGCCGATCGGCTCCCGCCAGAATGAAAAGGGCCAGCTCTTCACCAACGGCCAGTCCTGGCCTGTGATCAGCGGCTTTGCTACGCCGGAACGTGCGGAACAGGCGCTGGACGCGGTCTACGCCTACCTGAACACACCCAGCGGCATCAAGCTCAGCACGCCCGGCTATGACGGCTATAACCCGGCTTACGGCGGCGTGAGCACTTACCCGCCCGGCGCGAAGGAAAACGGCGGCATTTTCCTGCACGCCAACCCGTGGGTGATCATCGCGGAAACGCAGCTGGGCCACGGCGACCGCGCTTACCAGTATTACGCCCAGGTGAACCCGGCGGCGCGCAACACCGAGATCGATCGATTTGAATGCGAGCCATACGTTTATCCGCAGAACATCCTGGGGGACGAGCATCCGCAGTTCGGGCTGGCGCGCAACTCGTGGCTTTCCGGCACGGCCTCCTGGATGTACCAGGCGGCCACGCAGTACATCCTGGGCATCCAGCCGACCTACGCCGGCCTGCGGATCGATCCGTGCATCCCCGCCGCGTGGGAGGGCTTCACGGCGGCCCGCCGCTTCCGGGGCGCGACGTACCGGATCACGGTGCGCAACCCGCAAGGCGTCAGCAAGGGCGTTGCCGCGGTGACGGTGGACGGCGCGCCGATCAAGGGCAACACGCTCCCGATCTTCGCGGATGGGACACACACGGTCGAGGTCACGCTGGGCGAATGATCCGGCTCATGTGTTGACCGGGCCACACAAAACCGGGGCGACCTCCGCGTGAGGATCGCCCCGGTGGTTATTCTCCGTGCGGAGTCTTAGGTCCCAACTCTGCCCGGCTTAAGGCAGCAGCAAGCGGATCAAGCTGTCCGCCAGCCACGCGATATACTGATCCCTTGTCCAGCCGCGATCCCCCGTCAGTAACCGGAAAACCTCGGCGCTTGTCAGCGTCCATACCGTGTCGGCGGCCTGTGCGGGCGTCAGGCCATCCCGCAGCGGGCCGTTGGACGCCACGTGCTGGACCATGGTCTCCATGTTCTGCCAGCGCTGGCGCAGCGACCGCTGAAGTAACTCGGCAATATCCGGCTCCGTTTTGGCGGCAACCCGCATCACTTCCAGTACCGGCCAGGCTCGCTCCATGATCGCCGTAATATCGGATGCAAACAGGCGCAGCTGGCGGCGCTGATCCTGTTCCTGTAACACAGCCTGAGGGCCGGGGCGGCTCAGGAGGCCAACCGGCTCGTCATCACCCCCGACCGAAATGTCGAGCAGGTATGACAGGAGTTTTCGTTTGCTGCCAAAAACAGCATAGATTGTCTCCGGCGCGACGCTCGCTTCCTGGGCAATCGCCTCGATGGTTGCCCCGGCATAACCCCGCTGCGTGAACAGCCTGCGCGCAGCCTCGGCGATCTGCTGGCGTGTCTGGCGGGCCTGGGCCTGCCGCCGGGCGGAATTGTAGGCGCGTTTTGATTTTGCCATCATCGCTTGACATCTCGTTAAATTGGATATATTATATCAATATTCAATACAGTTTACCTGTAATGAATATAATCTTGCTGGTAATTTATCACGGATTGACCTGGATTAAAAGGAGATCAGTTATGTCAGCCCAGCAGAATCAGGACGCGTTTCGGCGTGTGATTGAAGAGGCATTCAACAAGGGGAATGTCGCGGTACTGGACTCGTTGTTCGCGCCCGATTACCAGGAGCACCAGTTCGGCCTGCAAAAAACCCTGGAAGGGTTCAAGCGGGATATCCAATACCTGCGCACCGCGTTCCCGGACCTGCACCTGACGATTGACGATATGGTGGCAGATGGTGACAAGGTCTGGGTACGCATGACAGCGCGCGGGACGAACCGGGGGCCTCTGATGGGGCCGCCGACCGGTAAGGCGGTGACCATTACGGTCATGGATGTGTGCCGCTTTGAAGATGGCAGGATTGTCGAACACTGGGGTGTACCGGATCGTTTTGCCCAGATGACGCAGCTCGGATTGCTGCCGCAGCCCGACGAGCAGAAAGCGTAGCGCGTTTCATGTGGTGAGGTAGCAATAGCACGCGGCGCAGGCCACACAAAAACGGGGCGATCCTCACGCGAGGATCGCCCCGTTGGGTTTATCAGGGGGATGCTACTTCACATCCGCCCAGGAGGTGTGCAGCTCCGGCTGCCCGGTGCGCATGGCCCGCAGCAGGGCGTCCTGATCCACCGGCACGCTGTACACGCGCACCCCCACCGCGTTATAGATCGCGTTGGCGATGGCGGGCATCGTGTTGATCGAGGGGATTTCCCCCACGCCCTTCGCGCCATACGGCCCGCTGGAAAGCCGGTGCTCGATGATGTGGCTCGTGATCTCCGGCGCGTGCTTGATGCTGGGCATCTTGTAGCGCGAAAGCAGCGTGGACCACGGCACACCGTCCTCGATGATGTAGCTTTCCGTCAGCGCGTTGCCCAGCGCCATCACGATCCCGCCCTCGATCTGGCCCTGCAGCAGCAGCGGATTGATCGCGCGGCCCACATCCGTCCCGGCGATGACCTTATGCACATGCACCGCGCCCGAATCCAGCTCCACGCTGACCAGCGCGGCCTGCGTGGCATAGGAAAAGCCGAAGTGCATATCGCCGCCCGTGCCGAGCGCCTGGGTCTTGGGCGCCCAGTACTCGTGCAGGGACTTCGCCTCCATGCCGTGATCCTTCAGCATCTTCACCGCGTCGCCAAATTCCACCGCCGAGCCGTTGTAGCGCACCAGCCCTTCCTCGAAGCGCAGCCGCTCCGGCGCCACGTCCAGCTCCTCCGCCACCGCGCTGCTGAGCGCCTCCCGCAGGTTGGCGGCGGCGTGTTTGACCGCGTTGCCGCTCATGTACGTCTGGCGGCTGGCGGTGGTGGGGCCGCCGTTAGGCGTCAGGTCGGTATCGGAGAGCAGCACCTTCACCTGCTCATAGCGCAGGCCCAGCTCCTCCGCCGCGATCTGGGCGACCACGGCCCGCAGGCCCTGCCCCATATCCGCCGAAGACGTGCGCACCTCGATCGTGCCATCCTCGAAGGCTTCCACCTCGGCATCGGCGCGGTCGGGTGCGCCGCCGCCCAGGCCCGTGTTCTTGTAGGAACAGGCCACGCCCCAGCCGTAGGCGTGCGTTGCGTCCCGCCACGCCCACTGGAAGCCGCTGCCGTTGGCGGCCTGTCGCATATCACCATCCACCTTCTCGATGGTCTCCAGCAGGCCGACGCTCTCGCGCAGCACCTGCCCGGTCGCGGTGGTGATGCCCACCTTCTGGGCGTTCTTGCGCCGCAGCTCAAACGGGTCCATGCCCAGCGCCTCGGCTACCATATCGATATTCTGCTCCACGGCGAAGGCGCTCTGCGTGACGCCGAAGCCGCGGAACGCCCCGCTGGGCGGGTTGTTGGTGTACATCACGTAGCAGTCGATTTTGGCGTTGGGGACGACATACGGGCCGGTGGCGTGGGTCGTGGCGCGGGTCATCACCTTGTCGCTCAGGCTGGCGTAGGCCCCGCCATCGCCGTACAGCTCCGCCTCCACCGCGATCAGCGTGCCATCCCGCTTCGCCCCGGTCTTGATCCGGATCTGGGTGGCGTGGCGCTTGGGATGCACCAGCAGCGATTCCTGGCGGCTGAGCAGCAGCTTGACCGGCCGGCCGGTGACAGTCGCCAGCAGCGCCACATGAATCTGGCTGATGATGTCTTCCTTGCCGCCGAAGCCGCCGCCGATCAGCGTGCCGCGCACGCGCACGGCTTCCTCCGGCAGGGCCATGGCGCGGGCGATCTGGCTGCGATCCTGGTACGGGATCTGCGAGCCGACATAGACCGTCAGCTTGTCGTGCTCGGCGTCAAACCCCGCCGGGATGCCGATGCTGCACTCCGGCTCCAGGAAAGCGTGCTCGATGGTGGGCGTGTGGTACACGTGCTCCACGATCACATCGGCCTCCGCAAAGCCCGCCTCAATATCGCCGTGGCGCACCTTGATGTGCTTGAGCAGGTTGCCGTCCTCGCGCCCCTCGTGGACATGCGCGGCCTCCGGCGTGCGGGCGAACACGGCGCTGTGGACGACGGGCAGCGGCTCATATTCCACGTCGATCAGGGCCAGCGCGGCCTCCGCGATCTCCTCCGAATCGGCGGCGACAATCGCGACCGAGTCGCCCATGTAGCGCACCTTGTCCCCGGCGGCGCAGAGCACCGGCCAGTCCAGGTACACCAGCCCGTGAATGTTCTCGCCGGGGATGTCGTCGGCGGTCAGCACGGCGCGCACGCCTTCCAGCGCCTTCGCGCGGGAGGTGTCAATGCTCAGGATGCGGGCGTGCGGGTGCGCCGCGCGCAGCGTCGCGCCGTAGAGCATGCCGGGGAAGGTGAAGTCGTCGGTGTATTTCGCCCGCCCGGTCACGCGGTCCACCACTTCGGGGACCGGCTCGCTGGTGCTGATGTGGGTCATTGGCTCGGTGATGGCCGGGTCGGCGATCGGGAGCCTGGCCTCCCCGCGCAGCACGCTGGCTGCGGAGTGGATCGCGCGTGTGACGCTGGTATAACCCGTGCAGCGGCAGAACGTGTCCTTCAGCGCGATTTTGATGTCCTGGTCGCTGGGGTTGGGGTTCTCCTTCAGCAGCGCGGCGCTGGTCATCAGCAGGCCGGGCGTGCAGAAGCCGCACTGTACCGCGCCATGCTCCACAAACGCTTCCTGCAGCGGGTGCAGGTGTTCCGCGCCGCTTTCATCCACGCTGGCCAGCCCTTCCACCGTGACCACCGCGCGCCCCTGCGCCTTAAAGGCCGGGTAGTTGCAGGACAACACCGGGACGCCGTCCACATGCACCGTGCAGATGCCACACTCCGATTCGTTGCAGCCGATCTTGGTGCCGGTCAGGCCGAGGTCCTCCCGGAGGACTTCTGCCAGCGTCCGGGATTCGGGCACGTCAAGAGTGTAGGCGGTGCCGTTAACGGTCAGGTTCAGTTCGCTCATGGTGTGGTCCTTTTCTGCTTCATAGGTGTTGGGTTGGTGTGTGGCCCGGGTTTCAGGCCCGCGTCGCTGGCTTGACTGCCAGCGACGCTGGTAGTCTCAGGCCAGCGGCATGATTTCAAGAAACGTGCTTTCATCCGAGTGGCGGCGGAACAGCTGGCGAAAGCTGAACAGCAGCCACCACTGGATGCCATACTTGCGTTTCAGCGCCGCTTCCGCCGCGCCATATTCCGCGGCCGGCAGGATGCGCGCCTGCGCCTCCACGCTCGGCCCGATAATCTCGCCATTGGCCCGGCTGGGGGCCACCAGCACGCGGCTGGTATGCCGCAGGCGCTTGACCTTGCCGGAGCTGGCGCTGGTGGTCACATACAGCCGCCCCCCGGCATCGGCAAACCAGACCGGCGTGGGGACGGGCTGGCCCGTCCGGCGGTAGGTGGTCAGGCTCATGAACTGCCTGCGCTGCAGGTGAATGAACGGGGTGTTCTGGTCTGGCGAAAGGGTCATGGTGTTATCGTCATTCGCTTCCAATCGTTGGACTGCGGAGGGCGGTGTGCGCGCCGCCCTCCGCGCATCAACAGCGTGGGGGCGCTACGGCAGGCCGTAAACGCGCACCGTGTGATCCTTCCCGGCGGTGGCGATCAGGGTCTGGTCGGCGCTCCAGGCGACGGTGTTCAGCCAGTCGCCCGCGGGGAACGCGGCCAGCTGTGCGCCGGTCGCCACGTCATACAAGCATAACCCGGTGCTGCTCGCTTCCGCCAGCAATGTGCTGTCCGGGCTGAAGGCGAAGCCCACCAGCGAGCCGGAGCAGGTTGTCAGGCGGCGCACTTCCGCGCCGCTGGCCGGGTCCAGCAGGATTACGTCGAACCCGTTGGCGACAGCCACCAGGCTGCCATCCGGCGCGTAATCCAGCATGGTATCGTTGCGCAGGCCGGTATGCACCAGATCGGGCTGTGGCGCTGCCAGGTGCAGCTCCTGCATCGCCGCCGTGTCCCACAGCCAGACATTCTTCTCATAATCCGTGATCGCCAGGCGGGCGCTGTCCGGGCTGAAGGTCGCCGCCGTGACATACGCGGTGTGGCCCACCGTCTGCGCGATCAGCGCGCCGCTGGCCGCGTCCCACAGGGCCGCCGCCGGGCGATTATAAGGCTGCTTGGTGGCCGTCAGGACGCGCGCCCCATCCGCGCTGAAGGCCAGGTCGTTGATGTTGCCCGCCTCCGGGCCGAAAACAGTCGCCGGGGCCATCGCGTTCAGGTCCCAGTACACGACCAGGCCGTTGGCATGCCCGCTCGCCAGGGTTTGCCCATCCGGGCTGACGGCGATCGAAAACGCCTCGTTCAGCGGCTGCTCGTCCGTCCCCACCAGCACGGCCATCTCCGCGCCGCTGGCCGTGTCCCACACGCGCACGCTCTTATCGTAGCTGGCCGTGGCGAGCACGGCGCCATCCGGGCTGAACCCAAAATCATACACGTAGCGGGTATGCCCCTCCAGCAGCGCGGCCTCGCTGCCATCCGCCACGTTCCACAGGTGGGCCTTGCTGTCGGTGGTGCTGCCCGCCAGCAGGCCCCCATCCGGGCTGAAGGCCAGGCCCGCGTCGCTCTGGATGCTGCCCGCGATGATCAGCTTTTCGGCTCCTGCCGCGACATCCCACAGGCGAATGCCCCCGCCGCCCATGTTAATCGCCAGCAGGCCGCCATCCGGGCTGAAGGCCACCGCGCCGCCGGAACGGGGGTTCTCAACCTCGCCGGTCATGGTCATGCCGGCGATATCCCAGAGCTGCACGCTGCTGCTCGTGCCCACCGCCAGGGTGGTGCTGTTTGGCGCAAATGCGAGGCCCGTCACGGGTTTGGCGGTGGGGATGAAGGGCGGCTCAGTTTCAACGCCCAGGTTATCCGCCGGGTACAGCCACACGCCCACCGTGCCACCAACCGCCACCGTCCCGCCATCCGGCGAGAACACGGCGAAGTCCGCCGATCCTCTTCCCAGGCGCATCAGCTCCACCACCTGCGCGCCATTGGCCACACTGATCTGCTGCCGGTTGCCCTGGGCCAGCGAGAGGGTTGCGCCTCCCAGCAGGGCGGCCAGGACAATGATCACCAGTACCTTTTTCATGCCGTCACTATCTCCTGTTGCGAATCCCAGTCAAGGGGCTGCGGGCCACTTCAGGGCCGTGCAGCCAGGTGTCTTACGCGTATATCAATTGCCAGGCGAACCTGACACCGCAACCCGCCTGCTGGATCATCTTGACTGAGACGCGCTCCTCATCTGTACAGGAGTCTGATCGGGCAGCTATGCAGCAGTCCTGCTATCGCCAGGGGGAGCCATGCTCCCGCCCGGCGCCGATACCCCACATTTACTGCGATTCTCCTCCCGCGGCCACCAGCGGCGCATAAGCCGCCAGCAAGCGCTCGATCTGGGCGTTGGCCTCGTCCGCGATCCACATGCGCGTCGGGTCCGCCTGGAACCAGGCCAGCGTCTCTCGCACGCCGATATGGAACGGGATCGTGGCCGCGTACTCCGGCACCAGGCGCTTGATCTTCGTGTTGTCAAAAATCACGCTGTGGGCCTTATCTCCCAGCAGCCCCGCGCCCAGCTCCGGCTCCACCCGCGCGATGAAGTCGGAGGGCATGTATACGATCTGCGCTTCCACGCCCAGCGCCTCCGCCAGCGTGTGCGTGATCTGGTTCCAGGTCAGCACCTGGTCTGACGTGATATGGAACGCCTGCCCGATGGCCTGGGGATGGCCCAGCAGCGGCACGAACGCTTTGGCGAAATCTTTGGAATGCGTCACCACCCACAGCGACGTGCCATCCCCATGCACGATGACCGGCAGCCCGCGCAGCAGGCGATCTGGGACGGTGTAGCTGTCCCAGCCGCCGATGGCGATCGGGAAGTTGGTGTCATAGGTGTGGGAAGGGCGCACGATCGTCACCGGGAAGCCCTCGTCCCGGTAAGCCCGCATCAGGCGCTCCTCGCAGGCGATCTTGTCGCGGGAGTACTGCCAGTACGGGTTATGCAGGGGCGTGGACTCGGTGATGATCGGGCTGGCGGGCGGCTTCTGGTAGGCCGAGGCCGAGCTGATAAACACGTACTGACCAGTCTTGCCCCGGAACAGGGCCAGGTCGCGCTCGATATGCGGCTCGGTGAACGCGATCCAGTCCACCACCGCGTCGAAGGTGTGGCCTTCCAGGGCGCTTTCCACCTCGGCGGGCTGGGTGATATCGCCCGTGATGGTGGTCACGCCGGGGATGGTCACGCGGCGCTGGCCCCGATTCAGGTGGTAGAGGTCAAGCCCGCGTTCCACCGCCAGGCGGCTGACCGCCGTGCTGATTTTGCCCGTGCCGCCGATAAACAGGATTTTCATTGGTTTGCCCCCTCTGGTCGCTCCGTATCAGTTATCATGGTTAGCCCGCCGGCTCCAGCGAATCGCATCTGGCATCGCCCAGGACCGAGCCAACTTCCAGGTTCCAGCGCGAGTTCAGCGCCGCACCTCGCCAGCGGTCGTAGTCCACCGGGCAGCTGTATTCCCCGTCGCCTTCGCTGGCCCGCAGCAGCAGCAGGTAGCGCTCGTTCCGGCCCGCGACCCGTTCGCAGCCCAGGCGCTGCTGGCCCTCGCAGGCCAGCTGGATACGCGGCCAGTGCGGTTCCTCCAGTCGCTCGCCCTCCGCTTCCTCCGACCGGGACTGCACCCAGGCATTCACCAGGAAATAGCACTTCTGATCGTACACCGGATCGTCACGGTAGATGGTGGTGCATTGCTGCTCCATGCGGAACGTGCCGTCGCCATTGTCGCGCCGGACGGTCTCGCAGCGCTCGCCATCCGGCACGCGGTTGTAGCGGCGCACCTCCCGGCGCTGGGTGAGGTTGTATGCGCCGCCGGGGACCGAATCGCACCACTCGGAGCGCTCCACCGGGGAGAACTCCTCAATCGCGATCTGGCGCGCCCAGGTATGCCCGGTCACGCTCACCGTGGTATCGCTGGTGGCGAACAGCGTGACGCCGATGCCCACGCATACCAGCACGGCGATGATCACCAGGGCGATGGGCAGCCACTTCGGGCCGCCGCCCGCCGCCGCGCGGGGGGCAGGCTGCACGCCGACCCGCTGCATCTCCGCGCTGAACGCCTCCTTGACCACATCCCGCGAGCCGCTGGAGTCGAACCGCCCGCCTTCCGCGCGGTGTTCCGCTTCAAGCTGCCTGGCTTTCGCCGCCGCGCTGAGGCCCTGGCCGCAGTTGCCGCAGTATTCGGCCTGGCCGCTGTTCAGCGCGTTACACGCCGGGCAGATCTGATCCGCGCCGACATACTCGTGATCCTCAACGGCCACCATCTCATCTTCGGCGGGGTAGTAGCGGGCGTTGGGGTTCTGGGCCGCGCCGCAGTTCGGGCAGAAGCGGTGGGTCAGCCCCAGCAGCTTCTGCGTGCCGCAGTACTGGCAGTCCCACAGCATCTGGTACGTCCCGGCGTCATAGACGCGCTGGTCGCCCGCCTGGCTGATCAGCTCGCCCTTTTCCGCCGCCTGGCGGCGCTGGCTGAGCCGCGCCAGAAAATCGCCGGCGCCCGCTTCCCCGGTCTCGGCTGTGGCCTGGGCTTCCAGCTTGTCCAGCATCTCCAGCAGCCGGGGGACTTCGGGCTGATCCAGGCGCTGGAGCAGCGCCCGCGCTTCCTCAAACCGGCCCTGCGCAACCAGGGCCTGCACCTGCTGTAAAATGTCCTGCGCCATGGTGCTCCTGCACGTTTCTGCAATCACTCATCCGGTAAAAACCTGATTTCCAGTGTACACCAGGATCGCCGCTGCCGGCTGCACAGGGCGTCAGGACAGGCCCACGCCCTCCGCCACGGCCTCCCCCGATCGCGCGCGGGCGACCGCCTTCGGCAGCGCGGCGCGCAGCAGGGTCTCGATCATCAGGTGGCGATACTCCGCGGTGGCACGGTACTTGCTGGTGCGCGGTCTGAGCGTCTCCAGCGCCACCGCCACGGCCCGATCCAGCACCGCGGGGTCATCGGTGGGTTGGCCTGCCAGGGCTGCCTGCACATCCTCCGCCAGCACCGGCGTGCGCGCCACCGGGCCGATGCAGATGCGCGTCGTGTCATACTGCGCGCCGCCTTCTGCCAGCCGCACCCACACCGCGCAGCCCAGCACTGGCAGGGCCACCCCCTGCGGGCGCATGATGCGCCGGAACGCGGTCGCTTCGCCCGGGCCGGTCAGCCGGAAGCGGAAGCGCACCAGCACATCCCGGTGCGAATCCAGGGCCGATTTGCCGGGGCCGGTGAACAGCGCGGGCAGCGCCAGCCATTCGCGGCGGCCATCGTGCCACGCGACCTCGGCCTCGGCGTCCAGCACCATCAGGGAGGTCGTGCCGTCTCCCGCGGGCAGGGCATGCGCGACATTGCCGCCGATCGTGCCGACATTGCGCACCTGCGGCCCGCCCACCACGCCGCAGCTTTCCACCAGGCAGGTGGCGCGCTGTTCCAGCAGGGCGGTGCGGGTGATGGTGGTGTGCGTGACGGCCGCGCCGAGCGTGAACACGCCGTCCGCTTCGTCAGTGGCGGTCAGCGCCGGGATGCGGGTGACATCCACCAGCGCGGTGCGCGGGGCTTCCCCGCCGTGCTGGAGGTCGATCAGCAGGTCGGTGCCGCCGCTGATGATCTGGGCCGCGCCATCATAGCCGGCCAGGGTGGAGAGCGCTTCTTCAATCGTCGTGGGGGTGTGGTAGTGTTTCCAATGTGGCATGGCGTTTTCCTGAAGGTCAAAGGGTCAGCAGCAGGCAGGAGGATGATGATGCAACAGGCGATCCCCCACCGGGTAAGCGTGACTGACGGCTGCGTGTAAAAGGTTCCGGCGGCTGGCAGCGCTTTTCGAGGGGCGGGGCTGCCCCCCGCCAGGGCGCGGCGTCCTACCGGCCCTGACTGTTCAGCCAGCGAGTGTGCGAAGAAGGTCAGGTATGACGGACTGAATTCACACCTATGACTTTAGCACAAATCTCCCCGCCCCCACAATGCGCGCCGCGCGTTACAGGCTGCTTTGCAGCAGGCCGCGTTTGCCGTTCCAGTGCCAGTCCGGGTCGGCGGCATCCAGCCGTGCGGCGAGCTCCGCCGGCACGCCGACCAGCGGGTCGCTCTTCATAGCCCGCAGCGCGGCCAGCGGCGCGGGGAATCCGCGGGCCGCGTCGGCGAAGGTCGCGCCCTCCGGCCAGATCGCGTCATTCATCGCGCGGCGGTAATTCAGGTCGCCCTTGAGGATCACGAGGCTGGCCCCTTCAAACAGCGCCTGCAGGCGCGCCGGTAGATCGTACAGCGGGCGCGTGCTGTTCCAGTACGGGTCGGGGACATAGCGCATCCGCCCGCTTTCCAGCGCCGCCGTCAGTCGTCCGGCCAGCGCTCCCGCCGCGCCGGGCCGCGCGCCCAGCAGCCCCATGAAGCGGTGCATATCCGGCACGGTGGCATCGCTCACGAACGTGGGGTGCTGCTTGAGGTGCAGCAGGACGGGGCCGGGCCGGATCGCCAGCAGCGCGTCCACCAGCACCAGGTCCATCGCCAGCTCGCGCCCGTAGTTGTCGATCACCACATGCACCGGGCCGCCGGTCGCCAGCAGGTGACCGGTCACCGCCGGACTGTGATCGATCAGCAGGTCGTCGTCGCCCACGGCGGTGCCGCGGTCCAGCGACCACTTGTAGCTCAGGTCGATGCGGTTGCCCCACAGCGCGCGGTGCAGCAGGCCGTGCAGGCGCTCCTCGGCGGGCTGGCCGGCGGGATGCGCCTCCAGCGCCTCCGCGATCATCGACCACAGGTCGGGGCTGGCTTCCTCCTCCGCCTTCACCGGGCGGAAGGGATCGCGCCCCAGCTCCCACCAGCGCACCGCTTCCATCAGGAGCCGGTAGGTGTAGACCTCCGCGAAGAACCACTCGGTGGCATGCCAGCTCTCCCCGGCGTGCGGGGCGTGCTGGGCGATCCAGTCTTCGTAATCCGGCGCAGGCAGGGCCAGCGGCCGGATGCGGGCGTCCCCCGCGATCTCGTCGCGCAGGCGGGCCACCGCCGCGCGGATCGACTCCGGATAATCCGGGTTGTTCTCCAGCGTGTTCTGGAGCGTTTCCGGCACGCGCACGCGCATGGTGTTATTGGCGAATGGGTTGGTGTGGTCGGTGCGGATGGGGGCGGGGCGGGACTGGGCGATCATAGGCGCTCCTGGGCTGAACGGACAATAATGCCCGCTATGATACCCAACCCCCCGCCGCCGATGCGACCTCCGCCCGGAGGTGTGACCTCCGACCGGAAGTGTGACTTCCGACCGGCTGGCGCGTCTAACAGGGAGGCGCTATGCTTGCCGGGCGCGTGTGATGCGCAGCAGGCAGGCGCCACCCGTAAAGGTGACATGGCTGCCAGAGGAGTAAATGGTATGGTGAACACAGGACACTGGCTGGTACTGGGACTGGTGCTGATAACGGTGATCGCGGCGGGCTGCGCGCCCGCGGCGCCGCAGGCGGAGGCGCTCCCCGCGCTGCTCAGCCCGCAGGACGCGGCCTCCATGCTGGCCGAAGATGAGAACGTGGTGCTGCTGGATGTGCGCACGCAGCAGGAATGGGACATTGACGGGCATTCGCCCGACGCGATGCTGATCCCGCTTGACCAGCTGGGCCAGCGGGTGAGCGAGCTGGACAAGAGCGATACCATCCTCGTGATCTGTCGCAGCGGCAACCGCAGCCAGACCGCGGCGGAATTCCTGCGGGCGCAGGGCTTCACCCGCGTCAGCGAGGTGGAAGCCGGGATGCGCAACTGGGCGGCCCAGGGTCTGCCGGTGGAATGCGCGGCGGAAACCTGCGCGCTGACGCCGTAACCCTCTCCCCCCGCGATCAGAAAACACGGGCGCTCCCAAGCAGAGCGCCCGTGATGATTCTGCCCCTGTCAGGGGGTAACTACGGGCTGCCGGTCAGCTGGCGGTAGACCTCCAGCGTCCAGGCGCGGATCGCGTCCCAGTCGCGGAAATCGCCCAGCGGCGGCTTGATCGCCTTCATCGCCATGCGCTCGATAATCCCCAGCCGTTCCATCTGCGCGACCCCGGCGAAGAACTCCTCCGCCTGCGGGGTGAAGATCTCGCGCACCGGGTCCAGGTAGGCCTCGACCTCGGCCCGCTTTTCAGGCGTGTTTTCATGCATGGTCAGGCACACGGTGAAGAACGCGGCCGGCTGTTTGCTCAGGTCGTCCTTGTGTTCCTCCACAAACTGCACGGCCTCCCCCAGCCATTTCCCCACGCGGATGGCGCTGCCCACAAACGTAAGGTCATAGCCATCCATCTCGCGCACGGTTTTCACCGGTTTCACATCCACGGTGGCGCCCGCCTCGCGCAGCGCCTGCCCCATAAATTCGGCCACCTCAGCGGTGGAGCCGCTTTTGCTCGCGTAGGTTACCAGCACCCTGGTCATGCTTGTTTTCTCCCCTGGTTATCTGCAGTCACCGGCCCGCGTCACGCGGCCGGGCATCATTGTACTGTGTACTATACGCCCTCCGCCGCCGTGAAGTTGCAGGCGGCGAGGGGCGTGCGGCGCGGCCTGGCGGCGGATTTTCGCAAAAAGGCCCGGCAGGATTTATGCTTGACCTGAGCAGATTACACAGGAGCGAAACAAGCGATGACAGGCTATGCAAACGCAGGTAAGACGATCCGGCTGGGGCGCGTGCTGAACCCGACCACGCAGCGCGCGGCGGTGGTCGCTTTTGATCACGGGCTGCACCTGGGCTCCATCCCCGGTGTGGAGACGCCCGGCCCCATGCTGGAGCTGCTGGCCGGGGCCGGCGCGGACGCCTTTCTGGTCAGCCCCGGCGTGGCGCGGCAGTACGCGTCTGTCTTTGCCGGGCGGGGCGCGCCCGGCCTGATCCTGCGCCTGGACTGGACCAACCGCTGGCGTGATTCGGCGCTGCTGGGCAGCGAGGAAGGGCGCGGCTGCGTGCTGGGCACGGTGGAAGACGCCGCCCGCCTGGGCGCGGACGCGGTCCTGCTCTATATGTTCGTCGGCTACGGCGATCCCGGCGCGGAGGCCCGCCAGGTCAGCGACGTGGCGCAGGTCGCGCAGGCCTGCGAAGCGCTGGGCATCGGGTGCATCATCGAGCCGATGCCGCGCGGGCTGCGCGTGGGGGAGGATATCTATGACGCCCGGCTGGTGGCTATGGGCGCGCGCATGGCCAGCGAGATCGGCGCGGATGTGCTCAAGACCGATTACAGCGGGGATGCCGAGTCCTTCAAACTCGTGGTGCAGTCGGCTTTCCGCCCGGTGCTGATCGCGGGCGGCCCGCGCACGGAAACCCTGCGCCAGGCGCTGGAGATGGTCGCCGGGGCGCTGCAGGCCGGGGCCAGCGGCATGTTTATCGGCCGCAATGTGTTCCAGGCCCCCGACCCGGCGCGCATGATGCACGTGTTCCAGGCCATGATCCATGACGGGCTGAGCGTGGATGACGCGCTGGCCCGCCTGGAAGGGTGATTCGCCCCTGATCGGTGCTACAATGCAGGTATACGCCAGCTCATCTGGGCCTGGCCTTCTGCCTGCCGCCGGACGGCGCCCCAGCCCGGCAGGGCGCGCCGCCCGGCCCTTCAGCGAACGGGAATAACGAGCGATGCCCCCTTTTGAAACGCGAATCACCCTGGCCCCCGCGCAGTTCGGCGAGCGTGAGCGCACGCTGGTCACGTATGGCCCGCTGACGGCGACCGCCTTCCGCTTCGACAGCGGCGTGTGCGGGCTGCGCCTGCAGAACGCGCAGGGCGAGCTGACCGTGCTGCCCTTCCAGGGCCAGCAGATCTGGTCGGCGGCGTTCGGCGGCCGCCCGATCAGCATGCGCTCCGCCTTTGAGGAGCCGCAGCCCACCCGCGATTTCCTGGCGACCTTCGGCGGCTTCCTTCAGCACTGTGGCCTGAGCGGGGTGGGCGGCCCCGGCCCGGAGGATACGCATCCCCTGCACGGCGAGCTGCCCAACGCGCCCTACCAGAGCGCTTATCTGGTCACCGGGGAGGACGCCGCCGGGCCGTACATTGGCATCGGTGGGACGTATCGCCACACGGTGACCTTCAGCGCTAACTACACCGCGGAGCCGCTGGTCACGCTGCATGCGGATGCGTCGGGCTTCCGGGTGGGGATGACGATCACCAATCACAAGCATTCCCCCATGGAGCTGCTGTACCTGATGCACATCAACTTCCGCCCGGTCGATCACGGGCGGATCGTATATTCCGCGCCATCCACCCCGCAGGCCGTGCGAACGCGCACCGAAATCCCCGGTCATATCCGCCCCATCCCCGGCTATCGCGAGTTTCTGGAGCGCCTGGCGAAAGACCCGGCCCTGCATGAGGTGCTGGCGCCGGAGCTGCCCTTTAACCCGGAGGCCGTGCTGTTCATCGACTACCTGGCGGATGACGCGGGCTGGGCGCACAGCATGCTCGTGCATCCGGACGGCAGCGCGGATGCCATCCGCCACCGGCCCGGCGAGCTGCCCCACGCCACGCGCTGGATCAGCCGCACACCCGACCACGACGCCATCGCGCTGGTGGAGCCTGGCACGGCGGAGCCGCGCGGCTACCACGCGGCCAAAGCCAGCGGCCAGGTGCTGAGCCTGGGGCCGGGCGAGCGCTTCACCTGCGGGATTGAGGTCGGGGCGCTGAACGCGGAACAGGCCGCGGCGGCAGAGGCGCGCATCCGGGCGATCGTGCAGAATCGCGCTCGATAGTTGTGCAGTTTGACATTCTGGCGGGGAACGCATAGACTGAAAACGATGAAAACGATTTCGTGGCGCACTTTTCTGTCACCCGGAGCCTCAGCCCGGGCCTGCCAGAGTCTACCCACCCCGCGCCACAACCCGCCATTGCGAAGGTCACAGGCTGGAGATTGCGCTGTTTGTGGCCTGAAAAGATGAACTGCTGTCAGAGTGAGAAAGGAGAGGCAGCGACAGAAGACTTTTTTGCAGGGCTTCGTTACGTGTGTCTATTGGTTTTGTCAAAAAGGAAGACTGCTATGTCAAAGAAGTTTGCGTTAATCCTGCTCACGGTAGCCCTGGTTCTTTCTGTGGCGCCGGTGTCCATCGCCCAGGATGACACGATCACCATCGGTTTCCTGCCGGGCGTGGTTGACCCCTTCTACCAGGTGATGCAGCTGGGTGTGGAGAAGGCCGTCGCGGACATGGGCCTGAACCTGGTTACCCAGATCCCGCCGAGCTGGGGCGTGGACGTGCAAACGCCGATTCTGGATGCCATGATCGCCCGCGGCGACATTGACTACCTCATTATCGCCCCGACCGACAAAGACCAGATGATCGGCCCGCTGGAGGCCGCGCTGGATGCCGGTGTTCAGATCATCACCGTCGATACGTTCCTTGGCGATGGCGACTATGAGAACGGCCCCGTGACCTTCCCGATCAGCTACATTGGCTCCGACAATGTTGAGGGCGGGCGCATCGCTGCGCGCGGCCTGGCGGAAGCCATTGGCGGCGCGGGCAAGGTCTACATCAACTCCACCAACCCGAATGTGAGCTCGGTGGAAGGCCGCGCAGTTGGCTTCAACGAAGTGATGGACAACGAATACCCGGACATCGAGGTTGTCGGGCTTGACTTCAACCTGGATGACCCGGCGGTTGCCACGCAGCAGACTGCGGCCGTGCTGGAGCGCGAGCCTGACCTGGGCGGCGTGTTCGGCACGAACGTGTTCAGCGCGCAGGGTGCTGGCCAGGCCGTGATCCAGGCCGGGCTGGGTGGTGAGGTGCAGGTCGTCGCCTATGACGCCACCGCCTTCGCCATCGAGCAGCTGCAGGCGGGCGTGGTCAGCATGGTGCTGGCCCAGAAGCCGTTCGATATGGGCTATATGGCCGTGCAGTTCGCGGTGGCCCACGACGCGGGCGTCACCAGCCTGCCGGCGCGTGTTCAGACGGGCTTTGCGATCATCACGCTGGACAACGTTGATGATCCTGAAGTGGCACGCTTCATCTACCAGGTTCCGTAGCCATTTGCAGCTGAATTAACCATAAGCCGGGGATGCTGGGTTCAACATCCCCGGCTTCATACTATACGGGAGGTACATGCATGGCGGTTGCTAAAGACGGTTCGTCCCTGGCAGGAGACTCCACCAGACGGAGCGAACGACGCAAACAACTCATCCTCATGGTGAGCCAGGTGTGGGCCTGGATCTTCCTGGGGCTGCTGATCGCGTTTTTCGTGATATCCGTGCCCCTGACCAGTGATGGAGTAGTCAACTTCCTCACCATCCGCAATTCACAGAACATCCTGGTGGCCATTACGTCGGTGCTGCTGCTGGGGCTGGGCCAGACCTTCGTGATCATCGCCGCGGGCATCGACCTGTCGGTCGGCCACATGCTCAGCCTGGCGTCGGTCGTGTCGGCGCTGGTCATTCGGGAGGTGTATAACGCCGGGGTGCCGCTGCTGCCCGCCACGATCATCGCCTTTGTGGTGTCGGTGGGGGTGGCCGCCTTTATCGGCTTTTTGCAGGGGTCGATCATCGCCCGGCTGAAGGTCCCGGCCTTCATTGTGACGCTGGGCGGCGGGTTTATTCTGCGCGGGGTGGCGCTGCTGATGTCCGAGAACAGCACCGTTATCGGCCTGCCCCCCGGCATTCGTGACTATGGCAACGAATCGCTGCTGTACTGGATTCAGGGCGAAGGCGGCGGGCTGTATTTCTTCACCCGCCCAGAGGTGACCGGCGAGCTGGTGCGGCGCATGGACCGCATCTTCACCTATCCGGTGGTTATCACCGCGATCGTGGTTGTCATCACGATTTTCCTGCTGCGGCGCACGGCCTTCGGGCGGCATACCTACGCCATCGGCGGCAACCAGGAAGCGGCCCTGCGCGCCGGTATCCCGGTGGAACGCCATATCATCCTGCTGTACATGCTCTCCGCCAGCACCTCCGCCATTGCCGGGTTCCTTTCCACCCTGCGCTTTACCGCCGGATCGGCGGTTATCGGTGACCCGCTTTTAATGTCCTCGATTGCGGCGGTGATCATCGGCGGGGTGAGCCTGGCCGGTGGCGCCGGGAATGTGACCGGCACGGTGATCGGCGCGCTGATTGTGGCGGTGCTGACAACCGGCCTGGTGATGCTGAACGTACAATCCTTCTGGCAGTTTATCGTCGTTGGGGTTGTCATCATTGTAGCGGTGTTGATTGACCAGTCTCGCGACCTGATTATGGGTCGCATGCGGACCTGACAGGTGAGCCATGGAACAGACAGCGACCACAACTAACCAGCAGCAGCGGGAGCCCATGCTCCGTGTCCACCAGGTGCTGAAGCGCTTCGGCGGCCTGATCGCCGTCAACAAGGTTGACCTGGAAATTTACCCCGGAGAAGTGGTGGGCCTGGTGGGGGATAACGCCGCCGGCAAATCCACCCTGATCAAGTGCATTTCGGGCGTGTACCAGCCCGAAGAGGGCGAGATCTACTTTCAGGGGCAGCGGGTGCGCTTCTCCCACCCCATCGAGGCGCGGGACGCCCACATTGAGACCATCTACCAGGACCTGGCCCTGGCCGGTAACCTGGACGTGGGCGCCAACATCTTCATGGGGCGTGAGGCCAAAAAAAGCTACCTGGGCGGCCTGATCAAGGTGCTCGATGACCAGTACATGCTGGAAGAATCGCGCAAGGTGCTGGACCAGCTCAAGATCCACATCCCGGAGCTGACCCAGGAGATCGAAACGCTCTCCGGCGGGCAGCGCCAGGCGGTGGCCATCGCGCGGGCCGTGTACTGGAAAGCGCGGCTCATGATCATGGACGAGCCGACCAACAACCTGGGCGTGGTGGAGCAGGGGCAGGTGCTGGAGCTGATTCGCGAGCTGAAGCAGCAGGGCGTGCCCGTGATCCTGATCAGCCACACCCTGCCGGATGTCTTCGCGGTGACCGACCGGATCGTGGTGATGCACCGCGGCTACAAGGTGACGGAGAAGCGCACCGCCGAGACCGACCACCAGGAGATCGTGCAGTACATGGTCGGCGCGCTGAGCGACCGGGTGATCGAGCCGGCGGTGTAGCGGCGCGGCCACCACCACAACAGGATACCCATGAAACCGATCGATCTGACCCCTATCAGGACGTACCCGCTGGGCCAGCGCCATAACCTCGTCCATCTCAGCGACCTGCGCGCGCTGGACGACCCGCCGCCGCCCTTCGATAACCCGGCGCTGGATGACGTGGTGGCGCGCATCGTGGCCGCGCGCCGGGCCGGGCGCCCGGTGATCTGGATGATGGGCGGACATGTGATCAAGTCCGGCCTGTCCCGCCTGCTGATCGACCTGCTGCGGCGCGGGATCGTCACCCATGTGGCCGGGAACGGGGCCGTCTCCATCCACGATTTTGAGCTGGCGCTCATCGGCGAGACGAGCGAGGATGTGGCGGCCAGCCTGGAGGACGGCACGTTCGGCATGGCCGACGAAACCGGCCGGCTGATGAACCGGGCGATCCAGGCGGGCGCGCGGGACGGGCTGGGCTACGGCGCGTCCATCGGGCGCTTCATCGCCGAGCACCCCGACCTGTTCCCCCACCGTGACGTCAACGTGCTGTACAACGCTTACGTGCTGGGCGTCCCGGCCACCATCCACGCGACGATCGGCACGGACATCATCCACCAGCATCCCACCGTGGATTTTGGGGCGCTGGGCGCGGCCAGCGGGCTGGATTTCCGCCTGTTCGCCGCCTCGGTGAGCGCGCTGGAGGGCGGGGTATTCCTGAACTTCGGCTCGGCCGTCACCGGGCCGGAGGTCTTTCTGAAGGCGCTGACGATCGTGCGCAACCTGGGGCATACCACCGCCCACATCACCACCGCGAACTTCGACCTGATCGGGCTGGGGGAGGACTACCACAGCCGGGCAGGCTACGACGACCCCGTGTACTACTACCGCCCGCGCAAGAACATCATCAACCGGCCCACCTCGCTGGGCGGGGCAGGCTACCACATCCGCGGCGATCACGTCGTCACGATCCCGAACCTGCATCAGCGCGTGCTGGCTGAACTGGAAAGCGCCCCCCTCCCGGTCACGCCGCCTGCCGCGCCGACCCATCCGGTGACGGATGCCCTTGTCGCCCGTCACCCGGCGCTGGCGCCCGTCATCCCCGACCTGCTGCGCGCCTTTCAGGAGCTGGTGCGCTGCTTTAAGGGCGGAGGCACGCTGTTCCTGTGCGGCAACGGCGGCAGCATGGCCGACGCGCTGCACATCTCGGGCGAGCTGTTGAAATCCTACGCCCATCCCCGCGCCCTGCCGGAGCGCCTGGCGGCGCTGCTGGAGGGCCAGGCGGATGGCGCGCTGCTGGCGCGCAACCTGCAGCCCGGCCTGCGGGCGGTGGTGCTGGGGAATAACCCGGCGCTGGCCAGCGCGGTCGCCAATGACATGCCCGACCGGGATGTGAACCTGGCCCAGGAGCTGCTGGCGCTGGCCCGCCCCGGCGATGCCCTGCTGGGCCTCAGCACCAGCGGCAACGCGCGCAATGTGAACTACGCGGCGCAGACGGCCCGCGCCCTCAGCCTGCCCGTGATCGCCTTCACCGCGCAGGATGGCGGCCGCCTGGCCCGCGCGGCGGATATCGCGATCCGCGCCCCCGAACAGCGCACCGACCGCGCCCAGGAGCTGCACATCCTGTGCTACCACGCCCTGTGCGAGATGCTGGAGCTGGCCTTCTTTGGGGAAGATGCCGCCGGGAACGCGCCATGACGGGCGGGGCCGCCGAACTGTCACGGGCGCGGCTGGGCGAGCTGCTGGCCCGCTTCCCCGGCCTGCGGGTCGGCGTGATCGGTGACCTGGCCCTGGACGCCTACTGGTACGCCGACATGACGCGCGCGGTGCTCTCCCGCGAGACGCCGCATTTCCCGCGCCCGATCGTGCGCGAGGCGTACTCCGCCGGGGCCGGGGCGAACGTGGCCCATAACCTGGCCCGGCTGGGCGCGGGGGAGGTGGCCGCCTTCTCCGTGGTGGGGCAGGACTGGCGCGCCGACCTGCTGGCCGCGGTGCTGAATCAGGCGGGCGTGAATGCCGCGCACCTCGTCCGGGCGAAGGGGCGGGTCACCCCGGCCTACATCAAGCCGATCCTGGAGGGCTACGAATCGCAGCAGGAGGACGCCCGGCTGGATTTCGGCAGCGACCGGCCGCTGCCCCCCGACCTGGAGGACGCCCTGATCGCGGCGCTGCAAGCGCAACTGCGGGCGCTGGATGCGCTGCTTGTGGCCGATCAGTTCGAGGTCAACGGCGCGATCACCGACGGGGTGCGTGACGCCCTGAACGCGCTGGCCGCCGACCACCCGGATAAAGTCTTTGTCGTCGATTCGCGCCAGCGGATCGGCCTGTTCCGCCCCATGATCCTGAAGCCGAACCGCATGGAAGCGGCGGGGGCCGTTGATGCTGCCCCCGCACCCGGGCCGCTGACGCCCGAGGCCCTGGCCGCGATCGGGCGCGCCCTGAGCAGCCGGAGCGCGCGCCCGACCTTCATCACCCTGAGCGAGGCGGGTGTGCTTGTTGTGGCGGAGGGGGAGGCGCGTGTCCTGCCGGCCGCGCCGGTCACGCCGCCGCTGGACCCGGTTGGCGCGGGGGATGCGTTTTGCGCCGCGCTGGGTATGGCCCTGGCCGCGGGGGCTTCCCCCTGGGAGGCGGGCGCGCTCGCCAACCTCGCGGCGGCGGTCGTGCTGGAGAAGCTGCACCAGACCGGGACGGCCTCCCCCGCCGAAATCCTGGCCCGCTATGATCTCGCCCACCCGGAGGATGCCCCATGACTGCCCGTGAACTCACCGATCTGCCCTGGCTGGAGGTCGTCAATCCGGCGGCGCGGCTGGGCCATGTGCGCCACGCCCTGTTTGATTTTGATGGCACGATCTCCGTCATCCGCCGCGGCTGGGAGACGATCATGATCCCGCTGATGGTCGAGATGATCTGTGACGGCCAGCCCGCGCCTGCCGGGCTGGAAGACGAGGTGGCCGCGTACGTGGATCGCTCCACCGGCATCCTGACAATCGAGCAGATGCGCTGGCTGGAGGCGACCGTGCGGCGTTACGGGCTGGCCCGCCAGCCGCAGACTGCGGCTGAGTACAAACGGATTTACAACGAGCGCTTGCTGGGGCCGGTGCGCGCGCGCCTGGCCGGGCTGGAGGGCGGCGCCAGCGGCGCGAGTCCCGACGACACGCTGATGATCGCCGGGGCGCGGGCCTTCCTGCAGGGCCTGCATGACCGCGGCGTGCGCCTGTACCTGGCCAGCGGCACCGACCATGTGTACGTGAAAGAGGAGGCCACGGCTCTGGGCGTGGCGGACTTCTTCGGGGAGCATCTGTACGGCGCGCTGGATGACACCGCCGCCTATTCCAAGGATCGCATCATCGCCCGGATCATCGCCGAGCACGACCTGCGCGGGGAAGAGCTGCTGGTCGTGGGGGATGGCCCGGTGGAGATCCGCCACGCCCGCGAGGTGGATGCGATCGCGCTGGGCATCGCGGCGGATGAAGACCGCCGCCAGGGGCTGCACCCCCGCAAGCGCGAGCGCCTGCTCGCGGCCGGGGCCGATCTGATTGTGACGGACTTCCTGCACCACGCCGATCTGGTGCAGGCTTTGACGTAAGGACGGGACAGCATGCCAGACCAGGCGCGTACTCCTCTGGGCGTGATCAACAGCGTGGCGCCCATCCGCATCTGCGATAACGGCGGGTGGACGGATACCTGGTTCGCCAAACACGGCAAGATCTTCAACATCGGCGTTTACCCCTATGTTGAGGTGCAGATCGAGGTTTACCACCACGACGAGCAGGACGAGCGGATCATCATCTTCGCGGAAAATTATGGGGAGCGCTACGCCGTTCACCCGGAGCTGCCCGGCTGGGATCGCCATCCGCTGCTGGAAGCGACGATCGAGCTGATGCGCGTGCCGGACGACGTGGCCCTGCACGTCACGATCTTCTCGGAAGCGCCCGCGGGGGCCTCCACCGGCACCTCTGCCGCGGTGACAGTCGCGCTGGTGGGCGCGCTGGATCGCCTGACGGACGGCCAGCACAGCCCGCATGAGATCGCCCAGATGGCCCACCGCGTGGAAACCGACATGCTCAAGCGCCAGTCGGGCATCCAGGACCAGCTCTGCTCAGCCTTCGGGGGGATCAATTTCATCGAGATGCACCTGTACCCCTATGCCTCCGTCTCGCCGATCAACGTGCCGAACAGCACGTGGTGGGAGCTGGAGCGCCGCCTGGCCCTGATTTACCTGGGCCGGACTCACGATTCCTCCCAGGTGCACGAGAAGGTCATCCGCGAGCTGGAAGACACCGGGCCGGATTGCCCCCAGCTCAATGACCTGCGCCTGACCGCCGAGAAATCGCGGGATGCGCTGTACGCCGGGGATTTTGTGGCGCTGGGCGCGGCCATGGCGGAGAACACCGCCGCGCAGGAGCGCCTGAACAGCGCCCTGATCAGCGCGGATGCCAAGCGCGTGATCGAGATCGCGCGGGAGTATGGCGCGCTGGGCTGGAAGATGAACGGCGCGGGCGGGGAGGGCGGCTCTGTGACGCTGCTGTGCGGCCCACAGTCCCACCAGAAACGGGCCATGATCCGCGAGATCGAGCAGGAGAACGCGCTGTTCCACAACATCCCCGTGTATCTCAGCCGCTTCGGGCTGCGCACCTGGAAGCAGGATTTCGCGGAATGAGCCGGGGCGGGGGCGGAATCGTTCCCTGAAGTTTGGCCTTTTTTGAGCTATTTGGAGGCAGTTGTTACCCAAAGGCATGCCACCGCAACTGCATTTTTCGG
>NPID01003639.1_pt1 | contig 32856 bp, 32 predicted proteins | sample 8637491 | NCBI WGS metagenome assembly NPID01 (sample SAMN07420843, study PRJNA396082) | bioreactor metagenome | isolation source: sample BA6 brine-fed electro-methanogenic bioreactor BA | place: Japan: Kochi | collected 2016-06-14 | reverse complement strand
TATGACTTTTATAGGACTGAAATATGACTTGAATAAAAATAGGTCATATTTTAAACTGCAATAGTTCTATTAATTGATGAGGTGCGTGTTTCAATGAACAAACAGCTGGTTGTTAAGAGCAATGCTCTTGTTGAGGCTTCATATCGTTTATCTTCTATTGAACAAAAAATAATTTTAACTCTGGCTACAAAAATAAAAAAAGATGATAAAGAGTTTCGGGAATATTATTTTAACCTTAGATCCATGGCTAAATTCTTAGGTTTGAACTCCAATGCAGATTATGACTATTTGCGTGAAGTAACTAGAAATTTACTTTCAAAAGTAATTGAAATAAAAACAGAAAATGCTCTTTTACAAACCCACTGGCTGGAATCTGTTAAGTATTTCGACAACAATTCAACAGTGGGTCTTCGTTTTAATCCTGAATTAAAACCCTTTTTGCTCCAGTTGAAGAAGAACTTCACCAAATATCAGCTGAAATATGCCATTCAATTGAAAAGTAAGTTTTCTATCAGAATTTATGAATTGTTGAAACAATATGAAGGCATAGGTTCTCGGTTATTATCACTGGAAGATCTACGCGAATATCTGGGGATTAAAGGAGATGAATATTCTTTATATGGGGATTTTAAAAGAAAAGTTATTAAAGTCGCACAAAAAGAATTAAATGCCAAAACAGATATTTCTTTTGATTTCGAGGAAATCAAAACCGGTCGTAAAGTAACCGATCTGAAACTTGTTATAGTTTCCAGCAAGACACCTGAGACAACTTTAGATCCTTCAGCTGATATAAATGAACAGGATCTTTTCTCGTTGGCCCAGTCTGTCGAAAAACAATCTGATTCTTTGAGAGATCTTGTTAGTTTATTGCCGGAAGAGTATCGAAACAAAAAGTCCATAGAAACAATATTAAAAGCCAATCTGGAAAAATACGGCTTTGATTACGTGGCTCGCAATATTGAGTATGCCAACGACAATTCCAACGCCACCAATCCCGGCGCCAACATCACCAGGGGAAGCAATTATCGCAACTATCTGGACAAAGCCTTGAAAAGCGACTTCGGCCTTGCTTACCAGGAAGACCTGGAAGCCCAAAAACTTAAAGAACAACAAAAAGAATCAGAAATCGCTCAACAGGAACGCCAGAAAAAACAGGAGCAGGAAAAAATTAACCGTGAGCGCGAACTCAGCTCCAAGGCCCGGCAATTATTCGAAACCATGAGCCAGGAAGAACAAAAAGAAGTCGAACTTGCTGCAGTCGCTCAACTTCCACCCGAATTACAAGAAACAGCTCAAAAAAACCGTTTCGCTGCTCAATTCGCCATCAACCGCGCCATGGAAAAAGTCATCATTGAGAAATATCTCTCCAAAGACCATTTTGGCTAACTATAAAATGTTAAATTAGAGACAATCTTGTGCCTCCTTATTTTGTTTAGCCTTTGTCTATAGACGTTCTGAAGTTTTGCATTTTTATATAAATTATTAATAAGGCAGTATATATATCAAATAAGTATGTTAATATTTCTATCTTAAGTGATTACTTCTGTCGCTTTTTACAATTATAATATGCACGATGGATTAATTAGAGGGAGATAATTATGAGCTTTGAAAATAAAATATGTAACCTTGCAACTAAAGTTCCTTTAGTAATTGAACAGTTACAAACCGAAGAAGCCACAAAAAATGCATTGGTAATGCCTTTTATTGCTGCGTTAGGTTATGATGTTTTTAATCCAAATGAAGTAATTCCAGAATACACGGCTGATGTTGGGCAAAAAAAAGGGGAAAAGGTTGACTATGCCTTAATTCGTGATGAAGAAATTGTAATCCTTATTGAATGCAAAAAAGCCAAAACAGACCTAAGTGCTGCTGAATATAGCCAACTATTTCGTTATTTTCATACTACTAATGCGAGAATTGCAATATTAACCAATGGCATAAAATATTGGTTTTTCACTGATCTTGAAGATCCAAATAAAATGGATGAAAAACCTTTTTTAGAGCTAGATTTAATTGAGCAGCGACCGTTTGCTATAGAAGAAGTAAAAAAACTATGTAAAAGTGAATTTGAACTGCAGAATATGTTAAGTGCTGCAAATGAATTGAAGTATACTTCAGAATATAAAAGCATCATATTACAACAGTTAGAGCAGCCTGATGAAGATTTTGTTAAATTTTTCTTTTCAAAATCTTCAACAACTGGTCGTTTTACTTCCTCAGCGAAAGAGTTGCATACACCTTTGGTGGCCAAAGCTTTTAGTCAAATAATAAATGACCGGGTAAGTGACCGGTTAAATCGTGCTTTAAAAAATGAAGAAGAAAAATTAGACGTTGAAGAAAATGTAAAAGAAGAACCGGAAACAGATCAGAAAGATGGCATTATTACTACTGAAGAGGAATTAGAAGGCTTTAGAATTGTTCGTTCTATTATGAGTGAAGTAATTAATCCAGAAAGAGTTTATTTTAGGGATGCAAAAAGCTATTTTGGAATTTTACTAGATAATAATAATCGCAAGCCAATCTGTAGGCTATGGTTTAATAGTAAGCAAAAATATGTTGGTGTTTTTGATTCAAATAAAAATGAAACTAAAATGCCGATTGAGAACCTTACAGATATTTATCAGCAAAAAAAAGCTATGTTTGACATTGTTAAAGCTTATGAGGGTAATAATAAATCAGAATAAATGGCTGTTGCGATCTGTCGCTTGAAACTCAGACAAGCAACCCGCACCCGGAGCCGCTTGCTGAAAGATCGGCGCCCAGCCAGAGCCCTGGACGCCTCCAGCCTGTTGCGCCGCCGCGACCCCGGTGCCGGGTTCAGCGGACGCCGCGCTTTAGGACATTTTAGATTCCCCCGCCCCCCCCAGGGCTGCGCCAAAAACACTAGTTCAGGGCGGTTGGACAGCCGGCTAAAGCCGTCTGACCAACCGCCCTGATAAAACCAGGACCAGGGCCCACGCCCTGTCGAGGTGCCCAGGGTTCCGGCAGCTTCGCCGCCTCCACACCTGGCCACCTCCCGGAAATCCCTCCGGTGTAAAATTTCTACCAACTTTTCTCCCAATCCAACTCTATTCACTCAACCAGATTTTCGACCACTCGCCTCCGGGCTTTCCGCAGGAGCGTGCAATGCCCATATGGCCCGGCACACTTCCTGCTGTTGTCATTTCCTGTCATTGGCCAATCTTCCCAGACCCGCAAAATTGCAGGCGCCGCGCCATCTGGACATTGGGGCCCTGTCCTAAACGTTGTTGCAGCAACGAACAATAACCCCAACTTGGCGCAATCCCTCCCGAAGCCCAGGAGGGCAAGTGTCGGAAATGTCACGGATGGCAAATTTCCGACCGCCGGCCCCCAGGGGTCTCCTGAATAAAAAAACAACTTTTTTTTGTGGTGACATGCCCCAGCTGCAGCAACTGCCCCTGTGTGCATGCCTCTAAGAATTAGAATGGCTGGTTGCCTTCGACCACCGCCCGCAAGCTCCGGCGAAGAGGCTGAAATCCGCGGGGTGACCGCGGCGCAAAACCCGCGCCAGTCGGGCCCCTCCCCGGCCCTCCCAACTGGCACGCCTTTTGCTCTCCCGCTTGCCGCCTAATAGGCCTATTAGACGGACATTACCCTGCCAGCCTCTTCGCCTCCGGCACTCCCTCGCTCCCCAAAAATGGGGGCTCAGTCGGCTTCCGCATAACAAAGTTCATGCGGAAACTTGCGGGCTAGTCAGCGATTCTTCGCAACTTTCTGCCCTTACGCCCTTCGATGAGCATAAATGACAAATCATCACAAAATCGTTGCCATCCAAGACAGTTGCTTTCCTTTTTCAACCAGCCCTCCTCACGGCACGCGACCAGCGTCCTGTCGAGCTGGCCAGGGCTCCGGCAGCTCCGCCGCCTCGCACCTGCCCACCTCCCGGAAAGCCCTTGCGGGCTTTCCGCAGGCGCAACAATGCCCGACCGCTGCGGCCGAGTTGTCATTTATTGTCATCTTTCAGCCTTACCCAACCACCAGCGCCACCAGGCCACCAGTCGCCGCGCAGTCCGGACATTGGGTCGCATGCCGAAAACGTTTCTAAACAAGTTGGTTCTGACCAGAATGGCGCAATCCCTCCCGCCGCCCCCAGGGGCCTCCAAATATCAAATTAACAAAATTATTAGTTGACTTGTAATTTGTGTCGAACATATTATCTATAACGCAATTTTTAAAAAATGAGTTGAAAATGTCAAAAGATAGAATAGAAAGCCCTCCAAAAATAGAAGAAAATTTTCAGAAAATTGATTACAAAGAATTTTCTGAATTTTTGTTGAGATATCCGGCCGTTGATTCAAAAGGTCGTTATCTTCATTGGAATGAGTTTAAATGGCGGATCGATTCTGGCGACGATCCTAAAAAAGCCTGGTTTGCCACGAAAATGAACCGGCTGAGTTTGCTCAAAAACCTGGAGCTATTCGATAAAACTGGCAAGAATTTCAAATTCTGCGTGCCGGACTCTTTGAGAAGTAGAATTTATCAAATTGTAAAACTTGCAGGCGGCAATGTTGGCGCAATTTCTAACACTGAAGCTGGGTCTAATATTCAAAACAGCTTTTTAGTGTCTTCCCTTCTTATGGAAGAAGCAATAAGCAGTGCCCAGCTTGAAGGAGCAAATACAACTCGTCGGGTCGCCAAAGAAATGCTTGAATCCGAACGCGAGCCAAAAAACGAAGATGAAAGAATGATTTTGAACAACTTTCTTTTAATGAAAGAGGCCAAAATACGGTGTTCGGAACCGCTTACGATAGATCTTATTCTTGATTTTCATCGAATTGCAACTTCAGGAACAACCAAAAATTCTGTTGTTCCTGGTAAACTTCGACAGGATAACGATGTTTATATCATTGACGGGCTTGAACAGGTTGTTGTTCATCAACCACCAGACTTTTCAGAGCTTGTAAAACGAATGAAAGGGCTGTGTGAATTTGCCAACAAAGAACACGCAAAAGAAGACAGCGACATATTTATCGAGCCAGTTGTTAAGGCCATAATGCTTCATTTTATGATTGGCTATGATCATCCTTTTGCCGACGGGAACGGGAGAACGGCAAGAGCTCTCTTTTACTGGTTTCTCTTAAAGAATGGCTATCAGTTATTCGAATATATTCCAATTAGCAAACTTCTGAAAAATGCGCCATTGCAATATGGTGCTGCTTACTTGCGAACAGAAACAGACGATAATGATTTAACTTATTTCCTTTACCACCAGACAGACATTGTTTTAAGGGCTATTGATGAATTTACCAACTATTTAAAGCATAGAACTCAGGAATACTATGAAGTGCTGACCTGGCTGGAAAAATCACCAATAAACGAGCAGCTCAACTTTGCCCAAAGAGAAATTTTGAAAAAGGCCGTTAAAAATCCTGGTCGAATTTTTACTGTTAAAGAAGTAAAGAACGATTTTGGCATTACAGATAACACAGCTCGGGCATACCTTGGCAACCTGGTTAAATTCAAACTTCTAATCAGGTCAAAAGAAGGCAAAACAATTCAATATATCTCCCCTGCAAACCTCAGAGAAAGATTAAATCCAGTTAAAATCTGATAACGTTGCCCCCATAACCCCACAAGTTTGCGACGTGGAACAATGTTTTATCCGTTCAGTCATTCTAGGGTATACTTCAGCCTGACGTCAGAAAACCTGATTTTCAGTGTCAGATTAGAGTCTAATATCACATTTATTGACATGTTTGTATAAATATCTTAGAGTCATTCCTGACACATTTCAAGGGAGAGCCACAAATGCAAGGCCAGAGAATCGGGTATATCCGCATCAGCACTTTCGATCAGAACCCAGCCAGGCAGCTGGAACAAACCCAGGTTGCCCGCGTCTTTACTGACAAGGCATCGGGAAAAGATGCTAAACGGCCGGAGTTAGAAGCCTTGCTGGCCTTTATTAGAGAAGGTGACACGGTAGTGATTCACAGCATGGATCGCCTGGCCCGAAATCTCGACGATCTGCGGCGAATCGTGCAGAATCTGACCAAAGCTGGCATTCGTGTAGAATTTGTAAAAGAAGGTCTGACCTTTACCGGCGATGATTCACCAATGGCAACGCTTCTTCTTTCCGTAATGGGAGCCTTTGCCGAGTTCGAGAGGTCGCTTCTACGCGAACGACAACGTGAAGGAATCGCTCTGGCAAAGCAACGCGGAGCTTATCGCGGAAGAAAAAAGGCTTTGGCTCCTGCTCAAGCAACGCTTCTGCGGCAACGCGCCCAAGCCGGCGAAGAAAAAGCGCATTTGGCGCGTGAATTTGGGATTAGTCGCGAGACTGTGTATCAATATATCCGCTCTGAAAGCTGATTATAATGGCTCGTAAATTCCTTAGTGTGCGTAAATTTCCGTTTGGGTCGTGATACCTCTAAGCGCCGATCTCTCAACCTACAGCACGTTCTTCTGCTGGCCTCGACTAAAAGGACAAACCGCCAGGCAAATTCCGCAATCAGACAAGAATGTTTGCCACTGACGAATACAGGCGACACCATCATGCGCCCATGCCAAACGCCCGCCAAACTCCTGGCCCGCGCCGCTGGCGATAGCATTGCCCGGGCAATGCCTGGCGCAATTGCCACATCGTTGGCAAAACTCGCGAAAACCCATTTCCTGTGGTTTGTCCGCAATCAGCGCAAGGTCTGTCATAACGGCGCCCAGGCGTATTCGACTACCGAATTCGCGGGTCAATAATACATTGCTTCGCCCTATCTGACCAATTCCTGCTTTCTCAGCTAAAACTACCAATGGGGCATTGTAAGACATTACATTATTGAAAAAGGTTCGACCGCCCATGCCCTTAATATGCATCGCCAGCCTCGCGCCAACTGAAGCAGCCGAAAGGTAGCCCATGCTGGTGGCAAGCATTGCATCTTGTCCCGGAGCCTTTTTAATCAAAGATTCAGGCATCTCGACCGCAAAAACGATCGCAAAACGCAATGAGGTATCAACTGGCATCCCATTGCGATGATGTGAATAATAGAGCACGTCGTGCATGTGAGCTACGCCAACAAGATCAGCTCCATATACCTTTGCAGCGTTTTTGATATGATTAGTCATATCCTCAGCAGAAAGGCCTGGTGACGTCGAGGAAACCACCGCATCCCTTTCCAGTTTCACCCATTCACGTATAAGCTTTTCAGAATCATTAAGTAAAACAAATGCTTTTTGTTGTCCCGTAAGCCGTTCTGGCAAACGTCTGAAAAAAGCGCTGCGAAGAGGATTTATAATACGCCCAAACGCTGGAAAATAGTCCTGAATGCGCGCTGTCAGGCGAGCAAAACCGCCATTTTGGTATGTTGCAAGTTCGTTCTCAGTCAAACCCTGTTGCATCAGCAAACGTACAAGGCCGCCTTTTTCCCTTATCTGATCATCTGCCATCCGCCATTCCGGGTGCTGGCGATAAAACAGGCGATAAGACCTGCTGCCCGGCTTCAAGGCCAGACGGGCAAAAATAGTATCTCGCTCATCAAAACGTGGTGGCGCATCCATGTCTGTTTTACTCAATGGAGTTACCCTTTTTAATTATTTTCAGACCTATAGCTTAACAACAAAGCTTACCAGAGGCAATTTTCGTGTTTCACCGTTAAAAATACAGTTAAAGATACAATACGCGATTGTTCACAAGAATTTTTCTGGTTATAATAGCTTGTCGATCAGGAGAAAAAAATGACGCAAGAAGCTATGCAGGAACACTCTGTTTCCCTTATGATCTTTGATATCAGTGGCTATACCAGGTTTATGGTTTCTCAGAAAAATTCTCTGATTCACGCTCAGCTGATAATTTCTGAATTGATGCAGAGTCTGATTGACGAGGTTCAGTTGCCCTTTGAAATCGCTAAACTCGAAGGTGACGCGATATTTCTTTATGCAGATACCGAATCAAATCCGGGTGCATGGGCAGAATTTGTAAACACGATGCCAACTCGTCTGCAAAGGTTTTTCGATCTTTTCAGCGAAAAATTATCGAGTATTTTTTCAACCAATCTGTGCACCTGCGATGTTTGTAGCAATATTGAAAGTCTACGCTTGAAGCTCGTCTGTCACATTGGGCGCGCAGTTGTTTATAAGATTGGCAGATTTTATGAACTTGCGGGTGTTGACGTAATCCTGGTGCATCGACTGCTGAAAAATTCAATTGACAGCAAAGAATATATTCTTTTTTCTCAAGCGGCTTTTAATCTGCTTGCCCAGGCTGATCAGACCGGTTATGTCGAATCTGAAGAAGACTGCGAAGGGCTGGGCAAAGTAAAAGTGTTTTACAAGATAATGCAGCATTCTTCAACCCATGAACACAATCACAATCACGAGCATAAGCCTAAACAGCAGCCCCATTCATCTGATAAAAAAAAACTGTTTCCAGGAATTTTAAATACTGGTTTGCTGATGTTAAAGACTTTGCTGATTCGCCTTGGCGTCAAAACAGTAGCCCCATTGAAAAATATATCAGATTAAAGGCCGGAAATGACAACGCAAAACCCATCTGTGGCAACAATCCTCGGCAGTTCTTTTTCTGATTCTCTGCTCGCAGATTCCAATGCCGAAGAAATTTTAATCAAAACCCCTTATGGCGACCAGATTGTTTTTTATCTGAACCTGCCTGGACGGCGCAGTTACGCGCTTTATCGCCATGGAATCCCTCACAGACTTTTACCCCATCAGATTAATTATCGGGCTCAAGCTTACGCTTTGCGTGAAATTGGCTGCGGTGCTTTATTAATCGTAAGCTCTGTTGGCGTGTTGACTGATGATATTCCGCTCTTTACGCCATTATTATTAACCGATATTCTTATGCCAGACAACCGGCTGCCAGATGGCAGCACCTGTTCTGTTTTTACTGAACCCGACAGCGACCAGGGGCATCTGGTAATTCAAGAAGGCCTGTTTTCAAAAGAGCTTGCCGCTCAACTGCGAGCTATCGCCGGCAAATGGCTGTCTGAATTTACCAGGCCAGTTGTTTTCGGTTACGCAGGCGGTCCCAGAACCAAGACTTCTGCCGAGAACCATTTTTTCAGGGCAATCGGCGCTCACGTTAATTCGATGACTCTCGCCCCGGAGGTTATTCTGGCCAATGAACTGGAAATTCCCTGCGTTGGCCTGGTGGTTGGTCATAAATATTCTCTGGGCGAATCCACAGGGGTTGAGCAAAATTTTGACATTTCCGAGTCGCTTGAACATGCACGGCAAGCGATGGAAAATATAGTCACGATATTTTTGCGCTCAGCGACCCCAGTCTGTTTTAAAAACATGATTCATCGATTCGGTATGGCCAAAAAAAGTGGATGATGCAGCAGTAGTAAGGCATATTACCAACCGATTGCCTTTTCTTGGATCGGTAACCAGAGTAAAAAAACTGACTCAGGGCTTGATAAACCATGTCTGGCGAGTTTTTACTGACGAAAAAAACGTGATTGTCAAGTGGGCAAGCACTTCTGCTGCGGCAGCACCAGAGCTGGTTATGGACAGAAGTCGAATAGTTCATGAGGCAAATGCCTTAAAACTTTTTCAGGATGGCGACCAGCTTGCGAATATCGCAACTCTAGAATGCCAGACGCCCCAAATCATCGATTTTGACAAAGCAACTTTTGTTCTGACCATGGAAGACGTTGGCGTTCATCGACTCTCACTCGATAAATGGCTGGCTGACGAAAAGACTGCGAAAACCTGTTCGTTCAGGCATCTTGGCCGCTTTATCGGTGGGTTGCATCAGAAGACAACCGGCTCAAAATTTTTGGCATCTACCATGAATAATCTCCCGATCCAGCAAACCAGACTGTATAGACAATATGCCACAATCGAAGAAGCCTGCCATCGGGCCGGCCTGAAAAGTGCCCGACAAATAGGGCAGAAGGTTCAATCTTTTGGCAAAGACCTGCTTAAGCCGGGTTTATGCTTAACAATGGGCGATTTGTGGCCGCGCTCGATTCTTGTCGATGACAACAATCTGCGTATAATCGACTGGGAGTTTGCCCATTTTGGCCGCCCCGCCCAGGATATTGGTCACTTTTTTGCCCATCTATGGCTGTTGGAACTGGCGATTGTCAGCTCAATGCCCGTATTTTCTCCGCTTGCTATCGCAGGCAGGGCTGAGCGTATCAAGATGTTGCGGTTGATAAAGGATGATTTTTTAGCAGGTTATAGTGAATTCAGGGTTCTCGCCGACAAAGATTTAGAAGAATCCTTCATCCATTTTGGCGCTGAGATATTAACGCGCACGATAGGTGCCTGGCGCAAAGGTTACCTGTTTGAAACTTTGCATAATCAACCCGACATGATCAGTCGAGTTTTGGCTACCGCCGCTGATGCCATTTTGCAACCAGATAAGAATACTTTTTTTAAGTAAGATTTCTTTTCATACTGTCGTTTACCAATTCAATCGAATAAAACCAATTACTCATGGAATCCGCCAGACTTTTATTTTAACCGGTATTGCCCGAGAGAGTTTTCAAGATACTTTATTATCCGGTTCTTCTCACCGCAATGACGCTCAAAAAACATTCTAATGTCATCGACAGTGTCTATATCATTCCACATTGGCAATTGCCTGTAAGTTCTGTTGCCAGCCTGCAAAATTTTAACTGTCTGACTGGCAACCGTTTCGGTGCTCCAGCTGATATTCGAGAAAACATCAGGCAGATAGCCCTGCCTGGTAAAGCCCAGCAAATAATAACCCCCGTCATAAGCAGGCCCGACCACCGCGTCAACAGTGTCTAAGGCGTTAAGGGCATCTGTGAAAATTGAAGTCGGCAAATCGGGGCTGTCTGTGCCTATTATCAAAACTTTCCTGGCAGCCCCGGCAAACAGCTGCGAAAAAGCAGCATGCATTTTTGCCCCCAGATCACCTTCTGCTTGTGGATGCAGATCTATCGATTCAGTCTGCAACCAGTTGCCCATTTCTGCTGCCCGCTCAGCCGGGAAAAAGAACAAATGCCGCTGCAATGACAAAGATCTCGTTGTCTGCAAAATTTCCTCGACAAACATACGATACAGCTCGGTAGCTGCAATTTCACCCAGATCTTTGGCCAGCCGGGTTTTTACGCGTCCGGCCTCTGGCCAGCGGGCAAACACAATCAAATGATCCTTATTCGGTGTTGGGTGCATCGTTCAATCCCTTCTGCTGCTCGCTTTTTCGCAGCCATAAAATCGCAGTTGCCGGGAAACATGCCGGCAATGTCGGCTGCCTCGCCCAGGCCGGGTGCGCCGCCAATAATTCCGTCATCGTATTTTTTTTCATGCTCTCATCCGGGATGTAGATTGCGGTTACTGCAGAGTTATTCAAAAGCCCTACAAAGCTTTTCCGGTTGTGCAGTAAAAACTTTTCGACAAAACTATCTGAAGCATCGGGTAAATATGAAAACTGCCCAAGCCAGGCGGCGCGATGCATTAAACGGTAATTACCAAGCGCCAGATATGCATCCAGGGGATAAAACTGCCCTGCCGGCAAAATTTCGCAAAGAGATTCTTTTTGCTCGGCTAACCGCGGCAAATATGGCTTAAAACCGGCATTTGCCGCCCAGATATAGACGCGAGCCCATGGTAGCAGAATCAGCAGCAAAGCTAACAGGATAAAACGCCTGTTAATTACCAGTTTGCTGGCATCAATGCGCATACTTGCAGCAAACAACATGAGATAAAGAGCCGGAATCTGATATTCTTCATAAGGGCGGTCGGCAAGTAAATGCGAGAAAACGAGAACCAGACTGCCAACCGCCGGAACACGCCATTCGGTGTTTTTTCCGGGTGTCATAAAAATGGCGAACAGCAATGGAAACCCCGCTAAACAGCGCAATATCGTCACAGGCTTTCTGACAATCATTGCAACAGGCGACAACTCACCTTTGATGGCACTGAAAGTTTGCGAAACTTCATTAATATCAAAGAAGCCAAATGGCAGAAACAACTGCTCAAATATTTTGAACTCACTCAGCCAGACCCATATTGCCAGCCACAAAACCGGAAAAATAAGGCTGAACAAAACGCGAAAGTTTCTTTGCCAGAGGTTATACAGCAAAAAGGCGGCAAAAAATGGGACCAGACTGAAGCGCAGCGTGGCTGCAATGCCAAACAAAATGCCAGCCTTAACATTGGCTTCTTTTGACCACGCAAAAATACCGGCCCCTAACAGTAAAACCACCGGAGCATGGGTTTTTATCAGTGGCAAAAAAGCAAACCCAAGCGGAAAACCTAAAATACCCAGCAAAAAGACCAGCTCCGCGCCACGATTTTGTCTGTGCACCGCCATACAAAAAAACATCAGGCCTGTGAAGCCCATGATCATGGCGAGCAGTCTTCCGAACAGTATTGGATTTGCTGATCTGGCAACCGGAGCAAAAAGATAAACCATCAACGGGCCCTGCGGAAAAAAGAAATCCCGATATGGCAACCGCCCGGTAGCTGCCTTAAACGAGGCATTCATATACCATCCGCCATCATCAGGCCCATTGCACCAGACAAATGCCAGTCCAATCAGTATGAGCGAAACCAGCAGAACACTTTTTATCACAACATCTGCTCTAAAGCCTCGCTTTAACGCTTGCGTCAACATTCAGTTAAAATTGCCCGGCCAATATTTTCTGTCGAGCAATTTACCCCAGCTTTTATTGTATGGGTGAACTTCATGGGTTTCCTGCGAGCCGCTAAAAACCGGTTTACCCTCGTTTGCCCATTTGAAAATTGAGCCTTTCAGGTTAAAAACCTTAAATCCGGCCTTTTTTAGCCGATTTCCAAGAATCGCCGAGCGATAGCCAACCGAGCAATATACGACAATCGGTTTGCCATGGCTCTCTGGCAAAGCCATTATTGAGCTGATTTTTTCGACGGTTTCGGCATTTATGGCAGACCGAAGATGACTTACCGCAAATTCTTCGGGCGCGCGGGCGTCAATTATTATCATGCCAGGCTCCAGACTATTCTTAAAAGCGCCAAAGAGATCATCGGTTGAAATGTATTCAAGGTCACCCTGAACTTTTTCAACCATCTTGTCAACGCCTGCCCAGTCCTCAACAGCAAAAGAAATAGATGGCCAGAATTTGAGCACTACGAACCCGGCTAAACAAAGCGAAATGAATAACTTCAAGCCCTTACTCATGGCTGCAGACAAAGAATGACCCTGCAATTGGCTACCTCCCATAATATCGCTCATAGAATTTAACACAATCGACCTGACTAAACATTCGTTGCCAGAGATAGCGAAACAACAGGCTGATAATCAGCCAGGCCCGGCTGCCTTGCCCGACCTGCCACTTTCGCGAAGACACCTGACAATGACCCCACAAAAACACCTGCCTGCCTTGCGCATTTGCACGTAATGCAAATTCTACATCTTCCATTAATGGTATATCACAAAACAACTGCAGCCTTTTTTGGGCACTGTGTCGACAAAACTGCACCTGATCGCCAAAGCTGATGCCCTGAAAAGCGGCACGAAAATGATTGGCAAATTCCAATAATCTGAGCTTAATAGAGTCGCCCACAAATGCTGAACCTATCGCACCGCCGACTACATCAGGGTTCCGCTGCAGCAGGTCGACAATAACCTGCAAGGCATCGGCCTGCAGCCTGGTGTCTGCATGAAGAACCATAATAATGTCACCAGTCGCAATTTTGATTCCGGCACAAATCTGCCCCCCGCGCCCACCGCCATCATTATAGGCTTTATTATGCACGACAATCTTCGCGTTAAAGCTCCTGGCAATCTCAACGGTCGCGTCAGTAGAGCCGCCGTCAACTACGATTATCTCTTTAATCAAAGATAGATCACTGATCGACCTGAGGCATTCTTCAATCTCTGCCGCTTCATTTTTGACGGGAATTATCACGCTGAAAGTCTGCGCTGATTCATTTGTTTGGGCAATCGCAGTGTTTCTTTGCAAAAATTGCCAGGCATCGCGAATAATCAGCAGCAATGGCGGCACCCAGACCAGCATTTGCGCCCAGGCCGGGTAATCCCAGTTCCCGTAGATGGAATGGTTGGCAAAAACTGTCAGCGAAAATGAAATCGTCAGGGTCAGCAACAGCCAGGAAAACCCCGGTCTGAAGCAGATGAACGGAATTATCCAGGAAACATACCAGTAGTGAACTGTCGGCGCAAAAAGCAAAAACAGTGCAAGAGCAAAAAAACTGCCGCTAACCGGGGAGTTATCTTTATTTAAGGTATTTTCCGGGTGAAATCGCCAATAGCCCCACAATAGTAGGATCACAAACATAGAGTTACTGATAAGACCAGTTAAAGCGGAGTTGTCGTTTAAAAAACCCAAAAAGAAAGGAACGCAGGCATTGTAAGTGAAGTTCTGCCCAAAAGCCGTGAGACTTGCAAACATGGCCGCGCCATCGGTATGAAAAAAATAAGCGAAAGGTCCCAGGCCAGCCAGCAACAACAGCCAGATATGACGCAGATTTTCACGCTTGATAAAAAACGGCAGACACAGCAGGGCAAAATACTTCATCTGAATGCTCAAACCGAGCGCAATAAACATTAAGCGCCAGTTTCTACACAGATAAAAGAATATTGCGCTTAGCAGAAAAAAAATCATGGTGCCATCCTGGTGCGCCTGACCGGCAAAACTGGTAATAATAACCGAATTTAAAGCGTAAAGCAGTGACCAACGCAAGTCTAGTTTCAGAAAATTCAGAATCAGCAGAATCATGACGATTATCGCAAGATCAAAAGCGATAAGCATCAGCTTTACAGCTGTTACAGTATAGCTGACACCAGAAAGTCCTGCCATCAGCAGTTGAAACAACGGCGGGTAAATGGCAGTCATTTCCGGGTGATTGATACCGCTCCAGAACGGGTCTTTATCGGTGCGAAAAGGTTGCGCGGCATCGGCTGATTCTGTTCTGGCCGCATAAACATACGGACTCAAGCCATTGGCAAGAATTTTTCCTTCCCAGAGGTAGCGATTAACGTCATCAGACGGCGTTTGCGGCAAAAACAGCAATCTTACCAGTAAAGCCAGCAACAAAACTGCAAGCGCACTGTTTTTTTTCGACCAGTTGCCGGGCCATAAAACCGTTAACGCAATATGGCCAAGCCACATAGCGGCCAGACACAAGATATACCCGCCAGCAGGAACAAACACCCTTGACGACATAACTCTGAAATCCAGTGACGCAGTTACATCAAGGTAGCGTCCAATAAAGAAGCATGAAACAACCAACGGCAGCGCCACCGCAATAAAGAAAAGGACTCTTGCCGAGTCGTTTTCAGTGGTTGCTTTCATATAAATCTCCAATCACTTAAGCCACGAAAGGCACGAAAGTAAAATTTGTTTTGCGTCGTTGTCTGCAGGCACCCTTATTTGCCTGGCTCAAGGCTCGAGACTGGCATTTCTTCGCCCAGGTCAACAGATCTTGGCATTTTGACCAGCGAAAATGTGTGAATAAGAGTAAGTATGCCGACAAAAAGAAAGCCCACACAATAAATGCCAAGAAACGGTCCTACCAGATATTTGCCGGCTCGAAGATAAAAGCAGAAAGCAACCAGGCAGTAAAGGCCGACGGCAAGCTCAAAAAAGGTAACCCAGGGTATTTTGACACTGTAGTGCTTTAATTCCTTTTCACCCTTTTTGGGCGTTCTGACGAAGCCGCTTTTGTGCCCGACCAGCGCCTGCATAACCGCTAATGTATTAGACACTGCCAGGCCCACCCCGATGATCACCAGAGCCGGTAAAATCATGATTTTTTTCAGCCAGTCCTTGTGCGCCAGTTTTTGGCTCACAACATACAAGGTGCTGGGAGCGCAGGTTGCAAACAGCATTATTACAGCAAAAATTACAAAAAATGATTGTGAAGAGGGCATGCTGAACGTAAGCAGAACCGGCAGGGAAAGAAGCGCCAGCGTCAGCATCAGCGGGTGTACCAGATAATGTGTCATGTGCATGAAAGCCTGCAGTTTCTTGAACCATGAACCCTCAGCCGCCATGACCTGTGGCATTAATTTCATCGCGGTTTGAATAGAGCCCTTGGCCCAGCGAAATTGCTGGCTTTTAAAAGCGTTTATATCCTCGGGAACCTCGGCCGGAACAACCAGATCAATAAGATAGTCGGTTTTCCAGCCCGCCATCTGCATACGATACGATAGATCCATATCTTCTGTCAGTGTGTCGCATTGCCAGCCACCCGCGTCAGCAATGGCCCGACGTCGCCAGATGCCTGCGGTTCCGTTAAAATTCATGTAAAGGCCGTTCCAAGAACGCGCCGACTGCTCGATCATAAAGTGCCCGTCCATGCCGATTGCCTGAGTTCTGGTCAGAAGTGAATTATTTGAATTTATGTGCCCCCATCGGCCCTGAATAAGACCAATCTGCGGGTTTTCCAGAAAAAATGGCACGCTGCGATAAAGAAAATCCGCTGTTGGCACAAAATCAGCGTCAAAAATTGCGATAAACTCGCCCTTGGCAACGCCAAGAGCATTGCCAAGGGCCCCTGCCTTAAAGCCGCTTCTATCATTGCGCCGAACAACTTTTATATCAATACCGGTTGCTGCAATTGCATCAACAATTCTATCTGCCATGGCGCTTGTTTCATCGGTTGAATCGTCAAGCACCTGTATTTCGAGCAGGTCTTTGGGGTAATCAATTGAACTGGCCGAACGAATTATCCGCTCGACCACATTCAATTCATTGTATATCGGTAGTTGAATGGTAACGGGCGGTAATTTGCGACTCTTGTCACTGGCGATGAACTTTGCAATAGTTTCCCGCTGCCGGATGGTTGTCTGAGGCATTTTTCTGCGCATCAGATAAATCATTACGTAGCAGTTCAAACCATACACAAACAAAGCCAGCGCGGCAAAAAAATAAGCAAAAGTGACCACATAAACTGCGATATTCGTTGCGAACTCAATCATTTTGCGTTTAAGTTCCAATCATAATCAAGATATTTGATCCTGACATTCTTTCCTGTTGCGGTTAATTGAGCTGCAACCTTAGTAGGTGAATATCTGGCAACAAAATCCAGTATGCCACCTGAACCCTGCTTGAAATCATCGCCGAACCATTCAAAAATTTTGCTGAGTTTAACCGTATTACCAGCGACCTGCAAATGCTTCGGCGATGAAAAGAACCGCTGCGTAGCCGCAGTAAGGGCAGCGTCAATGTTTTCTCCGGTGAATACCCTGTTTGCAAGATCAGGACAGCCGATTGATGCGCAGACAATGGCAAAATGAATACGGGGTTCCTTGAACTTCTTGCGTAAAATTTCGTGTTCTATATCGTTTAAAGACAATACATTTCCGGCAACTTTCCATTCTTTGGTGTCCCAGGGCTTGTTGATATCTCTGATCGATTTAATTTTGCCAATGTTGTTGACGATAAGTTTGATCGTAAAGGCATTGTAAGCGTTGATGTAAAACGCCAGCTGTTCCTCACGACCATAAGAGCTGATATCAGTTGTCGCAAGTTGAGTCAGATACTGGTTCAGAACCGTAATGTCGTGTGCAAAGCCTGTATAGTTCACACTGCCTTCAGTTACATACTTTTGCAACAACGAGTCGAACAGGGAATGATCGATGCTGCCCGCTGCTGCTTTGTTTTCCTGGGCGGTGGCGGCTGAAATCAGAGCAAAGCACAGGCTCATGACTATAAATAACGATATATTCAGATATGACTTTTTCATTTTGTTTCTCCTTATAAAATCAGGGTTCTCTTTTTCCATTCTATGAAAGACCGGCCCGCCAATCCTTTTTGCCATACTCTGGCATTTCAAGGCGGGAATTATTGTCGAGGTCAGTTGCCGGCAGCTTGCCAAAAGCCAGAACCTGCATCGGACAGGTATGAATACAGGCTGAGCAACGCACACATTCAACATCGTTCATCGGGATTCCTTTATTTGCAAACCCCATAACATCTATGCCCATGTGGCACACCTTAGTGCACAAACCACAGGAAATACACTTTTTCTTTTCCGATAAAATTCTATATCTGGAAAATCTTGTCATAATATGCATTATAGCCGCCAGTGGGCAGGCAAAACGACACCAGATGCGACCACTCAAAAAGAAATACACGCCCAGCCCCATTACCCCGGCGAATATTATGTCGACTACCAGCAGATAACCACCCATGATCGCTGTGCTGACACCTGTCAGTGCGCCACTTATCAGCGCCTTTTTTTGCAACAGACGCAGAATAGTGGCAATAGCAGCCATCAGTAAAACGACCTGGCCGATGTTTTCCATTTTTTTGGCGGCGGGCCCATGTGGTGCCAGAGTCCTGTATTCATCACCAAGAGTCTCAGCCATGCCTCCACAACTACAGATCCAGCCACAATATGCGCCTTTTCCCCAATGATAGATGATATAAAAAAGAAAGGCGTGCTGGAAAAATGGAAAAATGCTCCAGAAAGTTGTGGCGCCAAAGCCATCAATACTTAGAGGCCAGAATAAGATGAACCAGAAGCTTGTCCAGCGCCCGATCGGAAAAACCTGAGTCATCACCCAGCTGTCAGACGCAAAATGGTTGCCAATCAACAGGTCAAAAATGTGGTTATCGCCAATCTTGCCGAAAGGCAGCAGATAAAGAAAAAATATCTGAATAAATACCAGAACAAAAACCTGCGCGGTCACATACTTTGTCTTTCTTGTATATACCCGATGAATTCCGAAAAACAGCATTACCACACAATAGAGAAGAGCGTATATCTGCGTCGGATCGTTTACCCAGCCTGCCAGAGTAGAAAAGGAGCTGGACACGTATGTATACAGAAATGCAAGCGAACAGGCCGCAAGAAAGCCATATTTAATGCGGCTCCAACCAGAAGACAGAAGCGTTTTAGTCTCTCGTAACATTAAAACCAATAAAACCACGCCCGATGCCAGAAATGCTATTGCACCCAGCCAGCCGGTCAAAAAACACAGGGGATTAAGCCATGCCTGGTAACCGCTTAAGCCCAATTGTTGCGAAAAATGGAAAGGTGCCGACAAGCCGGCGGTTATTTGAGCAAAATAACCGCTTGTCTCTGTTATCAAACCTTTTTGCATGGCCAGCTGCCATGGAGCCGTTAAAAAGGCCCAGAATTTCCCTGAAACGCTGGTAATGCCAGAAAAAACATCGTAGGCATTGCCCTTTTTGCCAAAATACAGCATGAAAAAGAAGCTTAGCAGGCAGGCATACTGCACATACCACAGCAGGTTGCGCTCCCCTTCCATTTTTATGCCGCTGCGCTTAAAAAATTCCAATGGCAGTTCCTTGCCAATAAGCGTTAAAACAGCATCGTTTTCTATGTTTTTTTGCCCTTGCGGAGTCTTAATAATTACTTTATCAGAAGCAATTTCTGTAACCTCAGACTGAAACTCGGGTTTAATGCGGCCATCTTTGGTCAGGCGCTCAAATTCTTCAATATTACGCTCTTTTGGTCGAGCAAATGCTTCCTGCCGATAAGAATGAGTGACGCTTCCGCCGCAGTTCGCGATAGCAATACTCGCCTCCAGTGCTGAATCTCCGCCACCCACAACCAGAACTTTTTTATTGCAGAAATCCTGTGGATCATAAAGCTGGTTAAACACCTTGTCCAGATTTTCTCCAGGGACTTTGAGAGCACGCGAGTTGCCTGATTTGCCAATGGCCAGAATAACGCGCAGGGCTTTATACGCCGCACTGGGGGTCTCGACAACAAGAGCGTCATTTTCCCAGAAAATGCGCTTAACCATTTCATCCTGTTTGATGTTGAGCCGCATCGAATCGACTTGCTCTTTCAGCTCTGCCAGCAGACTTTCCTTTGTACCATCGTTGAATATCAGCGGCAGATCATCGCGCTTCTGATCGCTATCTACATGAATTGGTTTTCCCATCGGAAAGTTTTCGATTGTATTGAGCGTTCTTGTGCTTTCAAGAACGAGATAGTCAATGCCGCGCCTTTTCAGCGTTATTGCAGCAGCTATGCCTGCCGGGCCGGCGCCAATTACTATTATCGGCATAATATCTGATGCTATGGTCTGCATCTCGGTCTTAAACCCGGCATCATCTATCAGTTGGTCGGCGATCCTGGCGCCGCTTTGTGCGGCAAGTGTCAAAAGCGGAATACCGGTTAAATCCCCGGCAATAAAGACTCCAGGCAAAGAAGTTTTGTTCTGCTCGTCAATTTCCGGCAAGGGATCAACAACCCCGGTTGGATTGCCCTTCTGAAGCCAGGCAAAGTAATCAGTCAGAAACTTTATCATTTTTACCTCTCATGCTCAAAAGCGATTTGAATGGCAACCAGAGTCGTGCAAACAATGATTCTGGATAATTTGCCATGCCATGAAACCCCAATTGGTCGGGTGCTTCTTTATCTTCGGGAAAATATACCGTCTTAAAAAGATAATCCCATATCGAGAATACGATAGCAAAGTTTTGTCCGCTTCTGTAGTGACACTTTAAGTCGTGATGCCAGATATGCATCCGCGGCGAATTGATGACGTAACGCAAAATGCCGTAATTCCAGCGCAGATTGGCATGATTAAGGTGCCCGATAAGAGTTACAATTGCCGCCATTGGCAATATGATCGATGGGTCTGGCCCCAATGGCAGAAGAGGCAGCCAGGTCAGGGTGCGATAAACCATGACTTCGGCGAAGTGAAACCTGAAGTTTCCGATCCAGTCCATTTGCGTAATGCTATGATGAAGTTTATGAAACTCCCATAAAATCGCCTGCCGATGTAGCAGGTTGTGTACACACCATTCGCAAAAATCTTTGATAACTAGAAATATGATCAACTGGGACAGCCATGGCAGGTTATGCAAAAGCCGCAACGCTTCAGTTTTCTGCAAAATTCCAATACCTACTGACGGCAACTGCTCGGCTGCCATAAACAGCAATTTAGCCAGTAAAAAGCCGAAAATATGCCCATTGAAAACAAGAAAAAAGACATCTTGCCCAATTTGTGGCCGGTTCCATGGTTGGTCTTTTCGCCAGGCAAAAAGACGTTCCAGCACCAGACACAGGCCCGAAACAATCAGGAGCCAGAAAAAATACTCGGCAAAGTATGGGCGAATACTTTCAAATAATTGCTTCAAAGTCCCTCCCATATTTGCGGATTCTTTTGCCTGCAGATTTTATTGCAGATTTGCCACATTCAGTTTTTAGATCATGCCTGACGTCGAAAATGGCCTTGACTTGTTCGACCTTCCATGTCATTATAATAATACCGACCGGTTGGTATGTCAAACAAAAACAAAAACAAAACAATAATACGCCAGAACCATTACGAAGGAGGCTATTCGCAGTGAAAAGATCAGATACAAAAGAACAGATACTGGCTAAAGCTAAAGATATTTTTGCGCGAAAAGGTCTTCAGGCAACCAGCATTGACGATATTATTTCTGCTTGTGGCATAACAAAAGGTGGTTTTTATCATCATTTTCAGAACAAAGAACAACTATGCCTTGAGGCTATAGATGCCTATAAAGTAGATTTACTCAAGTTTCTTGATTCCCGACTTGTCCCTGAAAAACCAACTGAATCTTTGTCTGATTTCTTCGACGGCGTTTTGCTGCTTCATCAAGAGAGGAATTTTGTTGGTGGCTGCCCTTTTGGCAATATTGCCCTGGAAACTGCCGATGAGTCACCAGCCTACGCTGGTCGTGTTCTTGAGGTTTTTGGCGAGTGGCAAAAGAAATTAGAAATGGTTTTGCGCAGCGCAAAAAAATTGCGGAAAATCAGATCAGAATTGCCCCCTGAAGCATTGGCGGCACACATTGTAATGGCGATCGAAGGCGGAACAATGCTATCTCGCCTCAGCAAATCCGAACAGCCTCTCGCTAACTGTTTGGCCACTCTACGGCAAATCATTGCCGTAGATAATCCCTGAAACCCGAGCTTTCTATTTTTCAAAAATATAACGTACATTTTGAGGAGGAATTTATGAAAAAAGTAAGGTTATTGGCAGCCTTTGCATTGTTTTTCTTTATCTTTATATTTCAACTATCTGGAAAGGATACAAAAATGAATAATTGTTGTCTAACCTCTGAAGTGCCACTTTCGGCTGAACTGGTTCGGCCCTTGCTTCCGGGAGCAATGGTCCCATCGTTGACCCTGAGCACCTTTGACAAAAAAGATTTTGAATTAACTGTGGAACTGGCTAAAAAGCCAACAATAATGATTTTTTATCGCGGCGGCTGGTGCCCATTTTGTAATCTACATTTTGGTCAGTTGCAAACAGTAGAGAGCGATTTAAAAGCCCTTGGCTTTCAGATTGTAGCTATAAGCCCTGACATACCCGAAGAACTCAACAAAACAACTATTAAAGAGAAGCTCGGTTATACTCTGCTGTCAGACTCTTCGATGAATCTTGCCAAAGCCTTTGGCATTGCCTTCAAAGTTGATGACCCAACTCTTGAAAAATACCAGGGTTATGGTATCAACCTTGAGTCAGCCTCCGGTCAGAATCATCATCTACTTCCGGTGCCCTCTGTTTTTATAATCGGCCAGGACCTGCGTGTGGATTTTTCTTATGTGAATCCGGACTACAAAATCAGATTAAGCCCTGAGGTTTTACTGGCCGCTGCACAGGCGCACATAAAACGAACCGAAAAGAAGTAATCATTTATGCTGGTAATTCAAAGTCTCCTCGGTCTGGCTGTGTTCACAGCAATTCCCTATTTTCTCAGCGAAAACCGAAAATTAGCCAATTTAAAAAGGCTTATGGCCGGAATCTGTCTGCAGGCTGTTCTTGCAATAACTTTTTTAAAACTCCCTTTTCTCAGGCAAATTTTTGCCAGCTTAAACGATCTGGTGCTCATTCTCGAAAGAGCCGCCACCGATGGCGGCTCTTTCATGTTCGGTTATCTGGGCGGTGGCACTCTGCCATTTGCCGAGATGGTAAGTGGGAAAAGCTATATTATTGCATTCAGGGTTATGCCAATAGTCCTGGTTATGAGTGCGGTGTCAGCCGTATTATTTCACTGGGGTGTAATTCAGTTTCTGGTGCGAATATTTTCATCGTTGTTACAAAAAACACTAAAAATAAGTGGTATTCAGGGTTTGTCCGTCTCATCCAGTGTGTTTCTTGGCATTGTCGAAACTCCCCTCTTTATGAGACCTTATGTAAACAAAATGAGCCGAAGCACTTTGTTTACTATGATGACAGCGGCAATGGCGACAGTGGCCGGTACAGTTATGGTTCTCTATGCCGGCATATTAAAAACGGCCGTGCCTGATGCAATGTCACATATTCTGGTTGCCTCTATCATCAGTGCGCCCGCCGCAGTAGTAATTGCGCATTTATGGATACCTGAAACCGCGCTACCTGAAGAAGAAGACAGGTATTTACCTGTCCCGGAAAGCAGCAGCACCATGGATGCCATGATAAGAGGCACCAACGACGGAATGCAGCTCGCTATCGGCATCGTTGGCATGATAATAGTTCTTTTTTCCTTTATCAGCCTGGCAAACCAGCTTCTGGCATTCTTTCCAACAGGCTCGGATCAGCCATTGACCATAGAATATCTTGCCAGCCTGCCGTTCAGACCAATTGTCTGGCTGATGGGGATACCATGGTCTGAAGCTCCGGTTGCCGCAAGGTTGATGGGCATAAAAACCGTTTTAAACGAATTTGTCAGTTATCAGCGCCTCGCTGAGACACCGGTTGAAGCTCTTTGCGAGAAAAGCAGAATTATTCTAACTTACGCAATGTGTGGTTTTGCCAATCTCGCTAGCCTGGCCCTGTTAACTGGCAGCCTGACACTCATGGCTCCAGAACGCCGGCATGAAATTTCCGTGCTTGGCTTGCGTTCAATCCTGGCTGGCACTCTGGCAACCTGCATGACTGGCGCCATTATCTCTCTAATAATTTAAGCTGGTGAATTCATGTTTAAATCGGAAAAAATAGTCAGGCAGATCCCAAGCCTGATCAGCATGAGCAGAATCTTACTGGCACCAATTTTCAGTCAGAGCATTAAAACAAGACAATTTGGCAAAGCCCTTCTGGTTACAAGTCTAGCGGGTGTCAGCGACTTCGCCGATGGTTTTCTGGCTCGAAAATTTTCCTGGATCAGCAAATTTGGTGCTGTGCTGGACCCGATTGCCGATAAGGTATTTGAGCTGACAGCCGTTTTCTGGCTGCATAAAGCAGATATTCTTCCCAGATGGTATAAACTGATTTTTTTTGCGAGAAATATTCTTCAGCTCTGCTCTATTCCACTTTTGACAATTGTTTTTCCAAGAGAATTCAAGGTAAAACCAAAGCTGCCGGCCAAGATGGCAACAGCCATTGGTTTTACCCTTCTCAGCCTGTCACTGATAAGAAAACAGTATGCAACCAATTTACTCCTTCGCGCTTTAAGCCTCATAACAATGTTTGTGAGCGGTTGTCTCGAAATACAGATTTTAGCAACCTATTTACCCAGACTTATTGAAATCATTCAGCGCCAACATGACACTTTTGAGTAAGTAAATTTAATAAACGAGGATTTTATGAAAAGCAAAAACAAACTCATTTTATTGATACTGATAATTTTACTGGGTGCCGGCATATCCTGGCACTTTGAACTTACAAGCAAAATCACGACTGAATCTTTCAAGGCTTTTATCAATGGTTTTGGCCGACTGGGCCCGGTCATTTATATAGTCTCGTATATCCTGACCTCTCTCATCCTCTTCCCTGCCGCTTTGTTGTCGACATCTGCGGGCTTCATCTGGGGCCCGTATCTCGGCACTTTTTACACCGTCATTGGTGCCTCTTTATCGGCAATTGTGCCGTTTTATCTCGCAAGAACCCTTGGCCGGGAATCAGCTGAAAACATGATGAAGGGCAATGCTCAGATATGTGACAACCTGGTAAGTGAGAATGGCTTTTTCGCTGTTTTGATTGCACGCTTGATTCCTGTTCTCCCCTGGGATCTTATAAATTATGGTAGCGGCTTTTGCGGCATCAAAACCCGGGATTACTTACTGGCAACAGTAGTTGGCATTATTCCCGGTAGTTTTGCCTATAACATGGCAGGAGCGAGCCTTGGCAAACCGCTGGATCCCAGGCAGATCGCTCTGATTTTAGCTATATTTGGCGTTTTAAGCGTTGGCGGGCTTTTATACAAATTGTTTTATCTTCCCCGCCAGAAAATGGCGCGCTATGATTTCGATATTGGAATAATCGGGGCGGGTGCTGCAGGTTTAAGTGCCTGTGTCGGCGCAACCGGCCTGGGTGCCAGAACTTTATTAATAGATAAATCCGCAGACAACCAGTTTGGCGGCGACTGTCTAAAAACCGGCTGTGTGCCAAGTAAAGCGCTTATCAAAACAGCGGAACTAAGGCACTATGTCAGTCGTCTTGCTGATTTTGCTTTACCGACCGTGGATTATCCCCCAGTGAATATGCAAGATATTACCAGCAGAATTAAGAACATACAAAAATCCATTGGCCGAAATGATCTCCGCGAACGCTTCGAAAATCTTGGTGCCACTGTGATTCAAGGAAAAGCTTCTTTTATCGACGCTAACAAAGTTACAGTTAATGATCAAATTGTGTCGGCAAACATCTGGCTGGTCTGCACCGGTTCAGTGCCGTTTGTGCCACCAATAATCGGTATCGACAAGGTGAAATATCTGACCAGTGACAGTATCTTTGATCTTGAGGAATTGCCCGATAAACTGATAGTAATCGGCGGGGGACCAATTGGTGTCGAACTGGCGCAAGCTTTTCTGAGACTTGGCAGCAAGGTTGCTATTATTGATATGGCCGATCGCATTCTTGCCGTGGAAGACCCGGAAATCGCGGAGCCGGTTATTAACGCTCTGAAAAAAGAAGGGGCTGAAATAATCAACAATGCCAAAATTCTCGGACTGAACACCGAGAGCGATAGAATCAGGGTCACAATAGAAAAAGATGGCAACAACCAGATTATTGATGGCTCTCATATTCTTATTGCCACAGGTCGTAAAGCCGACCTGACGCTATTGCAACTCGAAAATGCCGGCGTAAAAACTGAAAAAGGCGCAATTGTAACAGACAAACACATGCGAACCTCGGTTAATAATATTTTTGCCTGTGGCGACAGCAACGGCAAATTTCAATTCACCCATGTTGCCGGCGCCGAAGCCTCGGTAGCTGTAGCCAACGGTCTTCTCGGCATTCCTAAAAGCATGAATTACGACAGCGCCCCCTGGTGCACCTTCACCGACCCGGAAGTCGCCAGCATTGGTCTTAATCGCCGCATGGCTGAACAGAGAAAACTCGATTTTGAAACTATTCAAGTGCCCTTCTCAGAAGTAGATCGCGCTGAAACAGAATCCGAAACAAATGGTTTCGCCAGGGTTCTATTAGACAAAAAAGGCCGCCTGCTTGGTGCTCAGATTGTCGGGCAACATGCCGGCGAGCTGATTCATCTGCTGATACCATTTGTTGCAGCCAACAAAAAACTCACTGAAGCAGCCAAAGAAATCGTCATATACCCATGTAGAGCTGACTATTTGAAAAAACTGCAATCAGAATACCTGAAAAAACGCTTCTTTAATGACACCTGGCGCTCCCGCCTGCAAAAGATTTTCGGTTTTCGCGGCCCCAGGCAGATTTAAACCAGATTCTCAACGCGAGTTTTAGAAGCTCTCAGACGATACGCAGGCAAAGCTTTTGCTTACCGTCTACCCTATTTTAACCCCTCTCTCACCCCTAAATTCTTAACGTCTCAGGAAAAAGGCTGGCGTCTCTTTTAAGCCCTTTCACGTCTCCCAGGGCCGTTTCAGCTTTTTAGCCCCCTCTGAAAACACACATTTTCACCCGCAACCCGCACTAAAACAACACAAAACACCCTAAAAAACACACAAAACCACCGTTTTAACCGAAAACCACCCAATTTCAACATTTTCCCACTCAACTCCCGCCATCAATCCCGCAGAGCCACGCTGAAAAGCACCGCTGCTGCCACCTACCACCAGCGTAGAGACGCGTTTTAACGCGTCTCTCTACCTGAAATATGTATAAAATCTTTAACGCTCGCCGGCATATAATCTTGCCTCCCAATCCCTAAGCCAGCACCAGGCACCGCAATAATCAAAAAGGGGCCCACGCCCCCCCCCCTCTGGGCTCACCACAGGGAAAATCCTTTTTTTATTCCAGCTGTATTCTTACAAACCCTTTCCCGCTGCACCGCCCGTCGAATCATTAAAATACCGACTAGCGCAAAAAAGTAAAGGCCCCCACCCCAGCCGCCTGCGCCGGCCGGGTCCCCTCCTTGACTTTCCCGCGCCAGTCCGGTTTGCAAAAGTCATCGACGGGCGGCTCCGCAGGGAAAAAGGTTATGAAAACAATTTGTCATTTATTGTCATTGTTTTATTCAAAACAAATGACCAACTTTTTCCCAAGCTTTTCGGCAATTTTCTTCAATAACTTCAGGGAAGGGTTATAATTCCCACTCTCAAACCTGCTGATATTGCTCTGCTTTGTCTCCAGAATTTCAGCAAGTTCTTTCTGTGTCAGATTGTTTTCCTTCCGGAACCTTATTATTTCTCTAATAATCTGAAATTCCGGCTCAAGCTTTTCATACTCCTTTTTTGTTTCTTCATCTTTTAACAGTCCCGTCTTGATGTCTTCCCAGCTGTTTAATTTTTCCTTATTTTTTTTCACTTGCCAAACCTCCTGCAGTAATCGCCAAGATAGCGCCGAGCCCGATCCAGTTCTTTTTTTGGAGTTTTCTGACTTTTCTTCACGAAACCATGCAAAAGAACAAAGCTCCCACCAATCTCTGCAAAATAAAAAATCCTCGATATATCACTTCCCTGCTTAACCCTTAACTCCCACAACTCTTTTTCAAGATGCTTGGTATAAGGTGCTTTTAAATCCCTGCCAAATTCAGCCAGCAAATCGATTGTCCTTAGCGCTTTCGCTCGATGCTTCGCCGGCAATGAGTTTAAAAATTCAACCATAGGTTCATTGCCACTCTCATCCTGATAAACACTGATTTTATACATCATAAAAATTTTTCCGCTCCCGTCTTAAATATATCATATACGATATATTTGTCAACACAATAAACTTGTAAATGATACAAAATTACATATAATTATAATAAATGACAACAAAAAAAGGAAAACAACATGAAAACCATGAACTACCAGGAAGCGGCTGACTTTCTTAAAATTTCCTCCGGCACCCTGCGCAACTGGGTCTCACAAGGACGAATAAACCCCCACAAAATCGGTAGCCGAGTCCTTTTCTTCCGCGAAGAATTAGAATCCTGGATAAAATCCCCTCCCGCATCATCCCCCGTAGAGACGCGTTTTAACGCGTCTCATTTCAAAGCGCCTCATTCTGAAGCGTCTCCACAAAATGCCACCCCAGGCTCCTGGCAACCAAAATTCAACGTCACATTTTCCGAGCAGACCAAAGATCCATACGCCCTGCTGCAGAATCTTCCCGGCCCGAATGTGAAAATGACTCCGGACAACATGCGAGAACTCGCCAGATACCTGGTCGATACCGCTAACTTCTGCGAAAAAAAGGAAATGCGCGGCCTGAAAAATTTCCCGATCATGCGCGAAAACGAACGCTGTAAAAGCTCTGTAGTCCTGATCCCCTTCAACCAGATGCGCGATCTGCAAACCCTCGCCCTTGCCGCTAAAAGAGCCGGCGATGTTCTCGCCACCACCAAAGAAAAATACGTGGTTCAGTTCATAAAAGACGGCCTGAAACACCAGCTGCCACTGATCAACATGCAGCTGAAGAAAAAAGGGCTCCGCCGCATATCCTTCAAATCTCTCAAAAAATAAATTGCACCCGCTAAAAAAAACAGGAATTGTCATTCCTTGTCATTTTCCGTCAGCATTATATTGCGCTGTTCGCTGCAACCCTGCTAAAAATCGCTTCTCTATCTCCTTCCGATCCGCCGCATCACTCTCAATACCGTAAATAGTCACAACTTTCCAGCCGCCGCCCTTGTCTTTTTCCGTCAACAACCGCTCGTCATCAACTTCTTTAAACCAGTTCCGCGCCTTGGTTACCTGGCTCATTGAAGTGTAAGGCCCAGGCTTGATCGCCGCCCCTTTGCGCTCATAAACCACAACCGGATAACGCAAAATCTCGATCTCATCAGTAGCAAACGAATCAACATCAACAAGCTTAACCAGCTTCTCAACCCGGTGACCATTCTGCTCCAGGCGCTTCACCAGATTCCCCTCAATGGAATAACCCGCCGGATCCACATCAGATATACAAAACACCTGCAACCCGGCCCGGCCGCACGCCGCATGCAGATCATCCGAAAAATACTCCATCGAAATAACCGCCGGCTCACCTTTCAAACATATAAAAGACACCCCGGCCTCAGCTGCCAGCTTTCTTATAAACAAATAATGCCCGATCTTCTCCGACGCCAGCACAACCCACGGATACTTCGCCCCGATCCCCCGATAAGGCTCATTCATATCCATAAACCCGAAATCCTTGTAGCGAAACAGCCCCTCACGCTCCACCATTTCCAGCAAAACGCTGTAATAAACGTTCACATCCCCCGAATCCAGAACATTCGAATGATAAGCCAGCACCGACTTGATCCGATACCACAAAGACCGTATATTCCCGTCACTCTCCGGCTCGATCCCCTTCTTGATCCACCGCCAGACCTGATACAAAATATTCTTGATAACCCGCCGCTTATCTATCTCATTAACGCCATATTGCCGAAAATAGCTCAGCATGCGCTCTTTCTCAAAAAGCTTTATATCCCATCTCTCCCGGAAATCTGCCACCGCTGCCTGGTCATTCGCATCAAGCCGCTCAAGCTCCCGCCAGCCGAAATCGATCAGCCCGTAAAGCCGCAAAGCCCGATCCGCCGAATTCTCCGGCACCAGGTGCGCAAAACTCTTTATCCCAAGCGCTTCCTTCAGTCCCGGCCCATAAGTATCAGTAACCGGAATCCTGAACTCGACCCCCCGCAAACTCAGCTCGCATTCATCCTCTTTTGCCCGCTCATCTTCTCGCTCTTCTTCCTGCGGCTCTTCCGGGAACCGCTCGAAAATCCCCTCTACCCTGTCCAAATCCACAAGATAAAAGCGGTGCACACGAAAGAACCGCTCTTTCAGCAGTTTTTCATAATCATTAATTGATCCGGAAAGCGCGATTTCCCGCCCGTCTTCAGCCCGAGCAATAACTCGGCCGCGTCGGTAAGCAATGAAAACGATACTGCTAACCTCAATAACCTGGCCGCTTTTGCCCTTAAGCCTTTTCTGCGCCAGAAAAAGCCGCTCAACTCTTCTCGCCAGCTCCGCCTTCATTTCAGCCGCTTTTCAAATTCTGCCAGATAACTGCTGGTCACCGCATTGATCAACGGCTCATCAATCCCGTCAAACCACAAATCCCGCGCCGCCGACACCCGCAAACCCCTGATCTTGCGCAAATTAACCATGTAAAATTTGCTGGTCCGCAAAAACCAGGAATGTTCCTGCAGCTGCCGCTCGATCTCGATCAAACGCAAGTTGCAGTAATAATCCTCTCCGGAGTCCGTCACAAACATTGTCTCTTCCCGCCCGCTGTCTGTCTTGGTGGTAATATAGCAAACGTCTTTCAATTCTAGAAAATAAACCGCCATCGCCGCATCTTTTGGCGTCACCGCAAACTTCTTAATCGGCGGATCAATCTCGTCCAGCTTCGCTAATACCTGCTTCAACAAATCCTTTTCGCCTCTCGCCATGCTCTAAAACCCCCATTTCAATGTTCCGCCAGCCAAGTCTGCAAGACATAAAACCGACTACAAGCTCGTATAATCCAATCCTAACACTAAAACCGCTATCGCCGTAATTTTCACGCTCCCACCAACCATTTCACGCCGTAGAGACGCGTTTTAACGTATCTCTACTTTGTCCAGTTCTCAATTTTTAAGCCAGGCACACGCTTAAATTCTCGTTCATTGTTTGTGACAAGACAAGTTCCGGCAGCTAAAGCATGTGCCGCAATTAAAGTATCCATTGGCCCGATCGGCTGGCCTGATTTCTCAAGACAATGTCGAATAGTTCCATACTCAACTGCCGCACCTGAATCAAAAGGAAGAATTTCGAATGGCAAAAGAAACTCCTGGAAGTGTCTTCGATTCTTTTCTGGTTTCGTGCTTTTGGCAATTCCAAATTCCAGTTCAGCAAGAGTTATTGAAGAAATACAAATATCACCCGGTCCAAATGACCTTATATGTTCGGCTATAGAAGGATATTTCCCTTTGCATAAGTAAATGAAAATATTGGTATCAAGAAGATATTTCATTAGTCGAAAAGTTCCTCTCTGGTTTCCAAAACGCCCTGATCACGCTCCGCCATGAAATCATCTGTAAACTTTCCGATATTTCGATCCATCGGTGACCACCAGTCATCTTTCGGCAATAGAATAATCGCATTTCCAAGCCGTTTTACAAAAACTTCCTTGCCATTGAAGCGATATTCTTTCGGCAAGCGAACTGCCTGGCTTTGCCCGTTCTGGAAAATCTTGGCTGTTTTCATCTTTAACACCTCAAATAATATATACTATTTAATATATACCATGCTATATAAAAAAAAGCAAGTAGAGACGCGTTTTAACGCGTCTTTCTTAGTTTTAACGCGTCTATAAAAATTTCCAGTTTGAACCAGGCAACCACAATGTATTTTCTAATGTATTATTTGCAGAGCACCAACTAACAGCAAAAACCTTTATTAATAAGTCTTTCACCATGGGCACAATAATAAGCATTATGTAAACCACCCATCCCCCGCGCCGCCTGGTAGCAAGTTTTAAAATTTCCACCCAATCGAGGGCACCAATCTACATCAAAATAAACCCCAACTAAAAAATCCATTTTAGACCACCTGGCGTGCCCTGTACGCAATCCAAATTCACTAACCCGACCCCAAACCCATAAAACTAAAATAAACGCCAATATGACCCCCATTTTAGATAGCCCTCAACTTAACCGGGTCAATCAGTTCATACCACAATCTTTTCAAGGTTGGGAATTGTGGCTCCTTTTTTGGTTTCGGTTGCCATGGCTCAAATTTATAAAAGTCCTGTTTTGCCGGCTCTAACCTGTATTGAATAGCTTCCAGCTTTTTGGTCTGCGTTTCGTTTTGCTTTTCAATTGTTGTCGCAAGTTTTTTATTTTGTTCAACCAGCAATAAAATGGCTCTTTCCAATGTTTCAATTCGCTGCAGCAACTCCGGATCACTTTCTTTTTGTTTTACCGGTGAAACGGTCACCGCAGTATTAGTCAACATTGCAGCTGCTTCACCAGGTCGCATTCCTTCATCTGTTAAACCAGCCATTTTTCTGAGAATTTCGCATTCTTCAGCTGTAACATGCGCTGCCCTGGAAATTATTTCCGGTTGGATATCAAGCAGTTTGCACCAGTATTTTATCTGATCGACTGTGGCCGATTCAGTTATTTCATTCAACCTGATCATTATTCGATCTGCCATAAATTTGCCTTTCGGTGAAAATTTCACTGCTATTTTATCGACCAAAATTGCCCTATCGTTAAGCCGGTGAAAATTTCACTGCTGGTTTTCACCCGGTCACCACCGGGTGACCGCCCGGGAATTTTTTATCACCGCTTCACCGGTAAGTAGCAAAACCTTTATTAATACCTTTAACGAACGCAGTTTTGGTTTATGTTACTTGCGAAGTATGACTTTTATAGGAGTCATAAAATTTTAACTATAACCTTTATAGGACTCTAAAATAGTCGAATTGTTACTAAAATCTTGTTGGTATCATCTGATTTTCCTGGGTTGAAAATTTTAATAAAAAAAACAAACAGACAAACAAAATATGACTTTTGTTTTGAAAAGTTATAGTTAGCTCCCTGTTTGTTAGTATGTTTTAGTACTTTTAAGTATTTTAAATATTTTAGGCTCTCGGTAACCCTCATAAAATGAGGGGTCTTGAAAGCTAAGTATGACTTTTATAGGACT
>NPID01001945.1_pt5 | contig 32906 bp, 30 predicted proteins | sample 8637491 | NCBI WGS metagenome assembly NPID01 (sample SAMN07420843, study PRJNA396082) | bioreactor metagenome | isolation source: sample BA6 brine-fed electro-methanogenic bioreactor BA | place: Japan: Kochi | collected 2016-06-14 | reverse complement strand
CTGTTCAGCTCCATCAGCATCGAAGTCTACCCGATGGAGACCGACGGTTATCGGCAGATGGTTGAGGCGGGAGTCGACGGCCTGACCATCTACCAGGAGACCTACGACCCGGATCTCTACGAGCGGATGCACCCCTTCGGCAAAAAGCGCGACTACGCTTTTCGCCTGGCCACTCCCGAGCGGGGCGGCGCGGCGGGGCTGCGGCGCATCGGCATCGGCTCGCTGCTCGGGCTGGGCAACTTCCGCAGCGAGGGATTTTTCACCGGCCTGCATGCCCTGTTTCTCTCGCGGCACTATTGGCGCACCCAACTTTCGGTTTCCTTTCCCCGCATCCGACCCGCCGACGGCGGCTTCAAGCCGCTGCATCCGGTCCCGGACCGCCAGTTCGTGCAACTGATCTGCGCCCTGCGCCTGCTGCTCCCCGACGTCGGCCTGGTCTTGTCCACCCGCGAAAGCGCCGAGCTGCGCGACAACCTGCTGCCGCTCGGCATCACCCAGATGAGCGCCGGCTCCTGCACCGCTCCGGGGGGCTACGCCGGCAAGGACCAGAGCACCCGCCAGTTCGCCATCGATGATGACCGCAGCCCGGCCGAAGTCTGTCGGTTGATTCGTGCCAGGGGCTACGAAGCGGTCTGGAAGGACTGGGACAGCGCGTTTCTGAACCGGTAGGGGCTGGGCAACCCCGCCCCCACATCCAACAGGCAATCAGTGCCATGGCGTTACCCGTCGATTTCAACCTCTACCTGATCACCGACCGAAAGGCGGTTCGGTCCGGCCGCGACCTGGTCGAAGCCGTGCGAGCAGCCCTTGAAGGCGGAGTGCGGGCGGTGCAGCTGCGGGAGAAAGATCTCGGCGCCCGCGAACTCTACTCGCTGGCTCTGCCCCTTCGGGGACTGACCCGGAAATTCGGGGCCCGGCTGCTCGTCAACGACCGTATCGATGTGGCCCTGGCGGTCGAGGCCGACGGCGTCCATCTCGGCGGCCGGTCCCTGCCCGTTTCCGCCGCCCGCAAGATCCTCGGCCCGCAGCGGCTGATCGGCGTCTCGACCCACCGACCGGCCGAAATCGCCGCGGCCTGCGCCGAGGGCGCCGATTTCGTGACCTTCGGCCCAGTCTACGCTACCCCATCCAAGGCCCCCTACGGTGATCCCGTCGGTCCGCAACGCTTGGCTGAGGCCTGCCAATCCTCAAAAATGCCGGTATTCGCCCTCGGCGGCGTGAAGCCTGACCGGGTCCGGAAGGTCCTGGCGGCGGGCGCAAGCGGCGTCGCCATGATTTCGGCGATCCTCTCCGATCCGGATCCGGCCACCGCGACGCGCCGGCTGATCGCCCTGCTTCATCATTAAACTCCAGCAAATTCCGCTCCTTGTAAGCCCTCACCAAGTCGATTAAACTTAGGATAGCGATCGCCCCCCTTCCCTCTGCGGAGCCACAGCTGCCATGGAAATCACCCTGGTCCTGACGATTCTGACCGTTGCCGTCATCCTCTTCGCTACCGAGCTGATCCGCATGGACCTGGTGAGCCTGATGGTTTTGATGGCCCTCGGGATAACCGGCCTGGTAAGCCCGGAGGAAGCCTTTTCCGGCTTCAGCAACCCGGCGGTGATCACCGTGGCGGCCATGTTCATCATCAGTTCCGCCATCGCCAATACCGGGGCAACCAGCAAGCTCGGAGAAAATATTCTGCGTGTGGCCGGCACCAGTGAACCGCGCCTGATCGCAGCGCTCATGCTAACCGTGGCATTGACCTCGGCATTCATCAACAACATCGGCTCCACCGCGGTGATGATGCCCCTGGTGATCAGCATGGCCCAGAAAGCCAAAATAGCCCCCTCCAAACTGCTGATGCCCCTGGCCTTCGGTTCCCTGTTGGGCGGGGTCTGCACGCTGATCGGCACGCCGCCCAACATCCTGATGAACGAACTGCTCAAGGAGTATTCCGGGCAGAGTTTTTCCATGTTCGACTTCACCCCCATCGGCCTGGTGATCGTCATCGCCGGAACCCTCTACATGTCCCTGATCGGACGTCATCTGCTGCCGAAGCGCAAAGCCGGAACGTTGACCGAGGCCTACCAGGTCAAGGAGTACATTACCGAAGTTGAAATCGCGCGCGAGTCTCCCCTGGATGGCAAAACCATTACCCAGAGCGGCCTGGAAAACGATTTCGAACTCAAGGTGCGCGCCATTCTGCGGGATAAGCGCAAATATCCCTACCCGCGCCGCAACCGCAAACTGCACGCGGGCGACATCCTGTTTCTCGAGGGCAACCCCGAGGGGATTCTCAAGGTCCGCAAGAAAAAGGGCCTGACCGTGGTGCCCGAACGGGACAACCCGGTCCCCACCGATTCGAGCAGGGACGAGGTGGTGGTCGTCGAGGCCAGCCTGGCTCCGACCAGCGAAATGGTGGGCAAGACCCTGCGCGACGTGCGCTTTGCCGACACCCATGGACTGACCGTTCTCGCCATCTGGCGCAGCGGAGCCCCGGTGGTCAAGAAGGTCGACCACGTGATCCTCAAATTCGGTGACGTGCTGCTGCTGCAGGGGCCCGAGGAAAAGGTTCTGCATCTGGGCAAGGAACACGGTTTCCTGCTGCTGGGCGGGGTACCGACCGCCTCCTACTTTCCGCAGAAGGCGCCGATCGCCCTGATCACCCTGCTGGGGGTGGTGGTGCTGGCCGCGACGGGAGCCCTGCCGATCATGCTTTCGGCCGCGCTCGGCGCACTGGTCATGATTCTGACCCGCTGCCTGACCATCAGTGAAGCCTATGACGCCGTCGACTGGTCGATCATCATGCTGATCGCCGGCACCCTGCCCTTGGGCCACGCCATGGAAAACAGCGGGGCCGCCCGCTTTCTGGCCGACCTGATCATCGGCAGTGTCGGGCCTTTCGGCCCCTGGGTAGTGCTGGGCGCGGTCTTTCTGATCACCTTCGCCTTGACCGAAGTGATGAGCCACGCCGCCGCCGCGGTATTGATCGCGCCGATCGCCTTCAATACCGCCCTCGACCTGGCGGTCAGCCCCAAGCCCTTTTTCATGGCTGTGGCCATCGCCGCCTCCTCCTGTTTCATGACCCCGATCAGCCACCAGTCCAATGCCCTGGTCATGGGGCCCGGCGGCTACCGGTTCTTCGATTACACCCGGGTCGGCACTCCTCTGAATCTGGGCATCTGGCTGCTGGCCACCCTGCTCATTCCCCTGGTTTTTCCCTTCTGACAGACGAAATCCCCCCCTGATGGATGTGTCCGGTTCCCGGCAGCAAGGCGCGCCGGTTATGCCTTGTCAGACTGAAAGGGATAGATTAATATTTCCTTAATGCTATAATTGAATATCTTATCTCCATCCATCCAAGCATCCAGGGAGCTTGACCGATGCCCCACGAACCATCCCCGGAGCAATCCGACAACCGTCAGGAAACCCTGGCCCGGGCCACCCTGGACGCCCTTCCCCAGCACATCGCCATCCTCGACGAAACCGGTGAGATCATTGCCGTCAACCGGGCGTGGCGCGGCTTTGCCGAGGCCCACTGCCCCACCCCCGAAAGTGTCTGCGAAGGGGCCAACTACCTGAGCGTCTGCGAGGCCCTCGACGAGGAGGAGTGTACCGAAGCGATCGCCTTTGCCCGGGGCATTCGCGCCGTGATGGAGGGGGCTCTGATCGAGTTCACCCTCGAATACCCCTGCCACAGTCCTGCCAGCCCCTGCTGGTTCATGGGGCGGGTAACCCGGTTTGACAGCGGCGACCAGATCCGCGTCGTCGTCGCCCACGACAACGTCACCGAACTGATGCAGGCCGAAAAGGCGGTTCAGCAACTCGCCTACTACGACCTGCTCACCGGCCTTCCCAACCGCCTGCTGCTGCAGGACCGCCTGGGGCATGCGCTGGCCAAGGCCGGCCGCGACCGGGCCTTGCTGGCGGTGCTGTTTCTCGACCTCGATCGCTTCAAGCTGATCAACGACACCCTGGGCCATCCCGCCGGCGACCGCCTGCTGAAAACGGTGGGCGGGCGACTTAACAACTGCGTGCGAAAAAGCGACACGGTGGCGCGCCTGGGAGGCGACGAATTCGTGATCATTCTACCGACGGTGACTCACACCGAGGATGTCACCCGAATTGCGGAAAAGGTGCTTCAGTCCCTTTCCCTACCGGTAATGCTCGAGGAAAAAGAGGTTTTCACCTCGACCAGTATCGGCATCGCCATGTTCCCGGCCGATGGCGAAAACGTGGAAACCCTGGTCAAAAACGCCGATCTGGCCATGTATCAGGCCAAAGAAAAAGGTCGTGGCATCTACCAGTTCTTTTCCCCGGACATGAATGTCCGGGCGATGCATCGCCTGACCATGGAAACCGCCCTTCGGCGGGCTCTCGAACGCAATGAATTGCGGCTCTTTTTTCAGGAACAGATCGACCTCGTCACCGGCCGGATCACCGGTATCGAGGCGCTTTTGCGCTGGCAGCACCCCGAACTCGGCCTGCTCGAACCGGCCGAGTTTCTGTACCTGGCCGAGGAAACCGGCCAGATCATCGGCATCGGCGAATGGGTGCTGCACAATGCCTGCTCCAGCAACCGGGACTGGCAGCACGCGGGGATTGCGCCGGTCCGGATCGCGGTGAACCTTTCGGCCCGCCAGTTAAGCCGCTACAACCTTGCCGAACAGGTCGCCAGGGTCCTGGACGATACCGGCTTGCCGCCCAGCTGGCTTGAGCTGGAACTGACCGAAAACACCCTGATGAGCCACCCGGATGAATCCCTGGCCGTCCTGAAGGAATTGAAAGCGCTCGGGGTCAGCCTGGTTATCGACAATTTCGGCACCGGATTTTCCTCCCTCAACTATCTGAAAAAAGTTCCCGTCGATCGCCTCAAGATCGACCGCTCCTTCGTCAAGGACCTGGTCACCGGCCCCGCCGACACCATGGTCGTCAAGACCATCATCGCCATGGCTCACAACCTCGGCCTCAAGGTGATCGCCGAAGGGGTGGAAGACCGAATCCAGAGAGACTTTCTGCACGAACACGGCTGCGACGCCATTCAGGGTTTCCTCGCGTCCCGGCCGGTGCCCGAATCCAAACTCCTCGCGCTGATGCAGAATTCCCGCGGCAGCGATGGTTGAGCGGATGAAGCGGAAACTGGAAGGTATAATCGTTCAGACTCTCCTTCCACGTGACGGGTGACAAGCGCCTACTCAGGTTTGCGGTGTTTAGTTGGTCACTGGTAACTCGTCACGCTCTATTCATCGCCTCCTTGACCCGTTCGGCGGTCATGGGCAGCCGCCGCACCCGGACGCCGGTTGCGGCGAACACCGCATTGGCCACGGCCGGGGCGATGGGCGGCGTGCCCGGTTCGCCCACGCCGGTCGGCCTTTCGGTGCTCGGCACGATATGGACTTCGATTTCGGGCGATTCGTCCAGCCGCACCACCGAATAATCATGGAAATTGCTCTGTTCGACCCGGCCGTCCTTGAGGGTGATCTCGCCGTGCAGGGCGGCGGAGAGCCCGAAGATGATGCCGCTTGCCATCTGCGCTTTGACCGTGTCGGGATTGACCACCCGGCCGCAGTCGACGGCGCAGACCACGCGGTGCACGGTAATCCGCCCGTTTTGGTCGACCGAGACTTCAGCCACCTGGGCGACCCAACTGCCAAAGGAGGCGTGCACGGCCAGCCCGCGGGAGCGCCCTGCCGGGGCCGGCTTGCCCCAGCCGGCCTGTTTCGCGGCCAGCTCCAGCACCCCCCGATGGCGCGGATGGCCGGCGAGCAAGCTGCGGCGAAATTCATACGGGTCCTTGCCGGTCGCCGCGGCCAGCTCGTCGAGGAAGCTCTCCACCACAAATGCGGTGTGCGAATGCCCCACCGAGCGCCACCACTGCACCGGCACCACGTTTTTCGGACTGTGCAGATCGACCCGCAGATTGGGAATGGCGTACGGAAGCTCGGCCGCCCCCTCCACCGAGGTGCCGTCGATGCCGTTGTGGAGCAGGGCCTCTTCAAAAGCGGTTCCGGCGATGATCGACTGCCCGACGATCCGATGGATCCAGACGACGGGTTTTCCTCCGCCGTCAAGGCCGGCGGCAAGCCTGCTGTACCAGAGCGGCCGGTAGTAGCCACCGCGCATGTCGTCCTCGCGGGTCCAGATCACCTTGACCGGCTTTTTGAGGGCCTTGGCCACCTGCGCCGCCTCGACCACGAAATCCGAATGGGGATTGGCGCGCCGGCCGAAGCCGCCGCCGAGCAGCATGGTGTTGATTTCGACCTGTTGCGGTTGGAGCCCCAAGGCCGTGGCGACGGCATTCTGGTCACCGCCCTGGAACTGGGTGCCGGTCCAGATCTCGCAGCGCTCCTCGTGCACTTGGGCGACACAGTTGAGCGGCTCCATGGTGGCGTGGGCCAGGTAGGGGACCTCGTAGACCGCCTCCAGTTTCTTGGCCGCTCCGGCCAGCGCCTTCTCGGCATCGCCCTCTTTGCGGGCCACGGCCCCGGGACCTTTGGCCAGCTCGGCGTACTGCTCGCGCAGCCCTTCGGTCGACAGTTTGGCGCCTTCGCCCTCGTCCCAGACGATCTCGAGCGCCTCCCGGCCCTGCAGGGCCGACCAGAAATCGGCGGCGGCCACCACCACGCCGGTCGGCACCTGCGCCACGGCCTTGACCCCGGGAACCTTTCGGGCCTGGTCGGCCTTGAAGCTTTTCACCGTGCCGCCAAACACGGGGGAGCGAGCCACCACGGCGATCAGCATGTCGGGAATCCGTACATCCAGCCCGAATTGTCCGGTGCCGTCGATTTTCCCAGGGGTGTCGAGGCGCGGCATGGCCTTGCCGATGATCTTGAAATCCTTCGGGGCTTTCAGGGCGACCTGCTTGGGAACCGGCAACTTGGCGGCCTGCTCGGCCAGGGAGCCGTAGCTGAGCTCGCGGCCGCTGGCCAAATGCCGAACCATCCCTTTTTCCGCTCGGCAGGCAACGGGCGCCACATCCCACTGCTTGGCCGCAGCCACGATCAGCATCTCGCGCATGGCGGCACCGACCGTTCGCAACTGGTCCCAGGAGGAAGACACGCTGGTGCTGCCGCCGGTCACCTGGATGCCGAATACGGTATGTTTGTACACCGGTGCCGCAGGCGCCGCTTCGACGCGGATCTTGTCCCAGCCGATCTCCAGTTCCTCGGCGATCAGCATCGGCATCGAGGTGTAAACCCCCTGCCCCATTTCGGCTTTGGCCACCAGGATGGTGACGGTGCCGTCGCCGGCGATGCGAATCCAGGCATTGGGCTCGACGGCCGGGGGCGATTCCTGGGCCGCGGCAATCGCGGCGCCCCGGAACGGTACGTAAAAACCGAGCACCAGCCCGCCGCCCACCGCGGCGCTGGCCTTGAGAAAATTTCGCCGACGAATATCGATGGTTTCGTTCATTGGCCCCTCCCTCCCGGCCTCTCCAGAGCTGCCCGATGAATGGCCCGGCGAATCCGGGGGTAGGTTCCGCAGCGGCAGATGTTGCCGGACATGGCGTCATCGATCTCGGCATCGCTCGGTTCCGGGTTCTCTGCCAGCAGGGCCGCCGCGGCCATGATCTGGCCCGGCTGGCAGTAGCCGCATTGGGGGACTTCCTCGACAGTCCAGGCGGCCTGCAAAGGGACGCTCAATGCGGGGGGCAACCCCTCGATGGTGACGACTTTTTTGCCCGCGACCTCCCCCACCGGAGTGACACACGAGCGGGCGGCCGCCCCGTCCACGTGCACCGTACAGGCGCCGCACAGCGACATGCCGCAGCCGTACTTGGTGCCGGTGAGCTGCAGGTGTTCGCGGATGACCCACAGCAGCGGGACATCCGGACTGACGTCCACATCATGATCTTTTCCGTTAACAGTGATCCTGAGCATACGGCCTCCTTTAGCTCCGTGAATAGATGAATACGGGCTAATCATGGGGAAGTGTAACAGGGAGGGACGTAACTTCAAGCGGAATGGGGGAAACCCGGAGGGTGGATTGGGACATGGACCAATCCGAACTTGACAGCGACCTCCGACGGGGGGTTAAGTGCGCTCGTGATCACCCTCTAATCATTCCGCGCTCAACAAGGTGTCCTTGTGTCCTGGAAGCGCGTCTTCTGCCTGTATCCATGCTCCCAGGACAAAAAAAGCGAGCAGCTCTACGCCGGCACCGCCAGCATCAACCCCTTCGGCCTGGAGGTCGTGGCGACGACCGCCGCCCGTCACGCCGAGGGTATGCCTATCCCGGCGCCACCTTCCGCGAATGGGTTCTCGAGCATCCCGGCTACCGTATCGAAGGGCGCGCCGCCAGTACGTGGTCAGTGACGACATCGGCCTGAAACAGCGGCGTCAGATCTACCTCCGGTTTTTAGGCGTCGCCCGCATCTGGCGGACCTAACGCAAGGGGCTGGTTCATCCCATGGTGGAAAAGATCGGCCGGAACCGGGTGCACAAGGCCCTGCCGGGGTCCATCCGCCGTCACTTCGCCGACCCGCAGTTTCGCCAGCGCACGATCAAGAAAGCGCTGGGAAGAGTCAAGCCCAATTGACCACACCAGGGAACGAACGCCCCCCCGAGGCAAGCAGCGGGACATCAACCCCGTAGCGACTTAACCGTCGCAGGCGAAGAGGTTTCGAAGCTCTGGGCTTGCTGACCAGTGGGGAAGAGAGGCCCAGTAACTCTCGCAAAATAAGAATGGCTCGCCCGATTAATTGGGCCGGGCCGTTTTCATGTCTGATGTTTCCAGGGGGGCCCAGGCATGGCAGATGGCCGGAACCGCGAGTAATCGCTCGGAAGGGAGCGGCGGCAGGCTACTTTTGGCCCAGCCGTTCGATGGCCTGGAGATGCAGGCGGGCCTCGTCGGCCAGCTCACGGGTTCTGGCCACGTCCAGCGCGGCCAGAAAGTACTGGTAGGCACTGGTGATGCAGCGAGGCTTGTGGATCAGGGCCTTGCCGGCGCCAAGAAAAGCCCGATCGAGGGCGGGCGATCGGGGCCGCTCGGCGATGAACCGGCGAAACACCCGCAGCGCCCGATCATATTCGCGGCTCCGCAGCAGGTGGTCGCCGATCGCCAGCGCCGCTTCATCGGCGACCTGAAGCCGTTCCTGGCGCCCCGGAAGATCATCGAACAGCGCGGCGGCCCGCTCCGGGGCGCCCAATCCCAGCAGTCGGGTAATCCGTCCGCCGACGCTGCGGTCTTGCGATCCCCCCGAATCCGGACCGTTCGCTTCCGGGGCGACCCGGACTCGGGGGCGCGGCAGCCGGCCGGGCAGTCGGTCGATTCCGAAGGCCAGGGCCAGCCCGGCCAGAAACCCGCCGATATGGGCGCCATGGGCCACCCCCGAACTGCCGCCGCGGGTGAGCAGAAAGGGAATCAGGTTATCCACCAGCAGGTAGAAGCCGAGCACGAACCGGGCCGGGATCAGAAAGGTCGTCATGATGAAGGGAAACAGGAAGATAAAGGTCTTGACCCGGTTGAGGGGAAACCAGATAAAGTAACACCCGAGCACCCCGGAGATCGCCCCCGAGGCCCCCACCAGGGGGATCGGGGAAGCGGGCACGAACGCTGAAAAGAACAGGGTCGCCGCCAGCCCGCTGCCGAGGTAGGCCCCGAGGAAATTCAGGCGACCGAGGCGATGCTCGACGTTGTCGCCGAAGATCCAGAGAAACAGCATGTTGCCGGCCAGGTGCATCCACCCGCCATGCAGGAAGAGGGAAGAAAACAGGGTGAGAACCGAAGGGTCGACCGGGCGGTAGCCGTAGCGGAAGACGAACAGGTCATAGGCCGAGAGGTTATCGAGAATCGCCTGCGCCGTGATGGTGCCCCGGGCGCCCATCGCCCGCAGGTATTCGATCAGCAGCGGATCGGCGAGATCGGGCTGGCTGGCGGTCAGCGGCAGGGAAACCAGCAGGAACACGGCGACATTGACGCCAATGAGCAGATAGGTGACGTAGGGCTTTGCGCGCGGATTGGGGGTATCACCGATGGGGAGAAACATCCTCTGCTCCTTTCAGCGGCAACGGGCCGTCCGTCATGTTAACACAGCCCGGGTGCCCTGGCACCCCTTGCTTTTTCCCGGCCAACCCAGTATTCTCGCCAGCGGAGGGTAGGCACCGTGAACCTGCTTTACACACTCGATCTGATCGGCACTGCCGCCTTTGCCGCCTCCGGGGCCTGGGCCGGCATCCGCAACCGGATGGACCTTTTCGGGGTGCTGGTGCTCGGCCTGGTCACCGCCACCGGCGGCGGCACCCTGCGGGATATCCTGCTCGGGGACACGCCCCCGTTCTGCCTGCAGGACGAAACCTATCTTTATCTTTCGGCGGCCGTTGCCCTGGCGATCTTTTTCCTGCACCGCAAGCTGGAGTTTCTGCGCCATCCGCTGCTCTATTTCGACGCCGTGGGGCTGGGAACCTTTGTCGTCATCGGTACCGGCAAGGCCCTGCAGTTCGAGATGGGTCCGCTGGTGGCGGTGCTGATGGGGGTGATGACGGCCACCGCGGGCGGGGTGGTGCGCGACGTGCTCTCCAACCAGGTCCCGCTGATTCTGCGCAAGGAGATCTACGCTTCGGCCTGCCTGGCCGGCGCACTGCTGCTGGTGCTGCTGCGGCGCCCGCCCCTGCCCGTTTCCGCGGCGGCGCTGCTGGCCGCGCTGGCCGTGATAACGTTGAGGCTGCTGGCCATCCACTTCAACTGGTCGCTGCCCAGGGCTAAAACCTGAACCTTCGTCAGCGGGCCGGAGCACCTGAGTTGATGCGGCCGCCCCCGAAAATCTGCTTTCATGGAGGATTCCGACATGTATTCGGTACGACTGACCGGCACCACCAGAACCTACCGGGTCGGCAAAGTAGTCTGCCTGGCCCGCAATTACGGCGACCACATTCGCGAGCTGGGCAACGAGGTCCCCGACAAACCGGTATTTTTCATCAAGCCCTCGACCAGCATCATCGGCAACGGCGAACGGGTGGTGATACCGCCCTACTCCAGAGACTGCCACCACGAGGTCGAACTGGCCCTGCTGATCGGCAAGTGGGGCAAAAACATAGAAGAAACCGACGCCATGGACCACGTGGCCGGCTACGGCGTGGCCATCGACATGACCCTGCGCGACGTCCAGGCCGAGCTCAAGGCCAAGGGCCTGCCCTGGGATATCGCCAAGGGATTCGACACCGCCTGCCCCCTGTCTGATTTTGTCTGCGCCGAACAGGTTCCCGACCCTCACGCCCTGACTATTTCGCTGGCGGTCAACGGCGAGCTGCGGCAGGATGCCACCACCGGCCACATGCTGCGCAGGATTCCGGCCATCCTGAGGGCCATTTCGGAGGTCTTTGCCCTGGAAGAGGGCGATATCGTTTTGACCGGAACCCCGGCAGGGGTCGGGCCGGTGGTCAGTGGCGACCGGATCACCGCCAGAATCGAAGGCGTCGGGGCGCTTGAGGTTTCGGTCCAATGAAAAAACGCATCGCCCTGATCGGCCCGGGGCGCCTCGGCCAGGCGGTCGTCCGCCTGCTGGCTGAAGCCGGTCACGACATCCGCGCCATCATCGGCCGTGATCCCGCGCGGGCCATTGAGGCGGCCCGCTTCGCCGGCTGTCGCCAGGCCGCAACCACGGATCTTAACCGAGCCCGCGAGGCGGAACTGGTACTGCTGGCGCTGCCCGACGACCACCTCGGGAAAATGGCCGCCGACCTGCGCCGCAACGAACTCTTGGCCCCCGGGACCATTCTGATTCATTTCAGCGGCCTGCACCCCGCATCCATCCTGCTCGGCGAAGAAGGACCGCCGCTCCAGGCGCTGGCCATTCATCCGCTGCAGACCTTCGCCGATCCGGTCATGGCCCTGCGCAGCATCCCCGGCAGCCCCTGCGCGGTGGAAGGACCGGAGGAGCTCTGGCCGCTGGCCGAACAACTGGTCAATGACCTGGGGGGCCAGGCCTTTCGCCTTGCCGCCGACCGCAAGCCGCTCTACCATGCGGCGGCCTGCGTCGCTTCCAACTACCTGGTCGCCCTGGTCGCCGCCGCCGGACAGATCATGGCCGCCTGCGACATCGACGAAAACCAGGCCCAGCGCATGCTCATTCCCCTGCTCAAGGGCACGGCCGATAATCTCGCGGCCCTGGGCCCGGAACTGGCCCTGACCGGCCCGATAGCCCGAGGTGATGCGCGTACCGTGGACAAACATCTGCGGGCCCTGACGGCCCTGCCAGGCGATCTGCAGGAGATTTACCGGGTGATGGGAAGAAAAACCGTCGAAGTGGCCCTGCGCAAGGGGACTCTGGATCAGGGAAAAGCGGATGAGATCCTCGATCTGCTGAACAGGCACCCATAGATAGCAAGGGGAGTGCCGGCTACCGCCGTTGTCATTGGTGCTCTTTTCTCAGCCGGTTGGTCAGATGATGCGCCAGCCGGGTCGGCTCGGGCATCCGGTAGCGGGTGCAGCACTGCAGGACCAACTCGGCAGCCGGATCGATATCGACCAGGTGCCCCGGTGAGATGAAGAGAGGCTTGACGCGATTGCGGGTGGTAAGCACCACCCCGATCGGTTCGCCTTTCATCCGCAAGGGCTGCCGATCCCCCCTGGTTGGACCGGGCGGCTCGAACTCTCCGCACAGGCGGCTCTTGGCACAGCCGATGGTGGGAATCCCGAGCCAGAGCCCGAGATGGCTGGCGATCCCGAGTCCCCGGGGATGAGCGATCCCCTGGCCATCCACCAGAATCGCATCGGGGATGCTCTGCAGACTGCGGAAGGCCTCAAGGACGATGGGAAGTTCGCGAAAGGAAAGATAGCCGGGCACGTAAGGGAAGTTCACCCGGCCGTGAGCCGCCGCTTCTTCGATGACTGCCAGGCCGGGCAACTCAAGAACCACGACCCCGGCAAAAAACAGATCGCCATGTCTTTCGTAGGAAACATCGACCCCCGCCACCCGGGTAACGGGGTCGGGAAGAGCATTGCGTACAACGACCCGGGCCGACAGCTCCCGCTGGAGTGCGGCCGCTTCCCGGTAGGTCATCGACCAGGTGTGAAGGCGGGGAAAATCCATGGCGGCTCCGGACTTGCTACTTCGGAGAGTCTTCGTTCTCCTCACCCGCCGCCCCTTCCCGGGGATCTTCATCCTCCCCGGGGCGGCCGGTCTTGGCCGGCGGGCGCTCCTGAATCCTGAGCCGACCCTTGAGGCGCTTTTCCCGCCGTTGCCGTCTCCGTTTAAGGTCGCGACGCCGTTCGCTGATTGCCATCGAGCACCTCCAGGCTGGCCCTTACCGTCAACGGCTTAACTTTACCCCAGGATTGGCGGCCTGGCAAATCCCGCTGTGGCCGGGGACGCGACCACCAGCTACTGAGGCGTCACTGCTTGCTGCGCAGAACTTTTTTCCCCTCCTCGAACAGAACTTCCACCTTGTTCGATCCGGTCACCGCCTGGATAAATCCGTACCCGAAAACCGAATGGTTGATGACATCCCCAACCCGATAGCTGGCGGCCATATCATAAGGGCGGGCCTTGTCCGGGTCGGTTTCCGAACTCAACGACCGCCACTCTTCCAGTTCGGCATTTCTGGCGCTCTGTCGCGGCTTGCGGGGGCTCGCGGCCGCCGAACGTTTGGTCGACGTTTCCGCGGTTTTGGCGGCGGCTTTCGGGGCGTGAAAATTATGAATCCCCTGGCAGGTATTGCACTGCACGCGGACCACTTTATCACCGACCATGGCAACGATGGTGTGGTTGGTCAAGGTCCGGCAGCGGGTGCAGCGCGCATCGATAAAATCGCCGGCGGATAATGTCTTGCTGTTCATGAAAAGCCCCTTCTTGAAGTGAAAAGGCCACAGGAGGCAGATCCTGTGGCCATGTAACGTGCTATGGAGTGGCGATTTATATCACCATGGCAGAAGGGTGTCAAGCATCCTGCCGGCCAACGAAACCCTCGGCATCTCTGCCCTCAGCTCACTCGGTTCACCGGTTGACCGTTCCGCCAGGCTTGCAGGTTGTCGACCGCAATGGCCATCAATCGTTCCCTGGCGGCTCGGGTCGCCCAGGCGATATGGGGGGTGATGAAGCAGTTTTTCGCCTGCAGCAGGGGATTGTCCGCCGCGGGGGGCTCGGCACAAAGCACATCCAGTCCGGCGCCGGCAAGGCGATCGTGGTTGAGGGCGTCGGCCAGCGCCGCCTCGTCCACCAGGGGGCCGCGGCCGGTGTTGATCAGCATGGCGCCGGCTTTCAGCCGGGCCAGGCGCTCGCGGCTCACCAGTCCGCGGGTTTCCTCCGTCAGCGGACAGTGCAGGCTGATTACGTCGCTGCGCCGGAAGGTTTCGTCAAGCCCGGCAAACTCGATGCCGAGCGGCGCGAACTCCTCCCGATAGCGCTCGGGATGGCCGGTATGAACGAGGACCTTCATGCCGAAGGCCAGGGCCAGGCGAGCCACCTGCCGGCCGATCTGACCGAAGCCGATCACCCCCAGGGTCAGGCCGTCGAGCTCGATCAGCGGACGGTCCCAGAAGCAGAAGTCCCGGCTCTGCGTCCAGCCTCCCTGGCGGACCAGTTCGGCGTGGTGGCCGACCTGGCTGGTGAGCTCCAGCAGCAGGGCAAACACCATCTGCGCCACCGACCGGGTTCCGTAGCCGGGGATGTTGGTCACCGGGATCCCGCGCTGCCGGGCCGCCTCGATATCGACCACGTTATAGCCGGTGGCGAGCACGCCGATGTAGCGGAGCTCGGGTAAAGCCTCGATGACCTCACGGCTCAGCACGGTCTTGTTGGTCAACAAGACCTCCGCCCCGGCCGCCCGCTCCAGCACCGCCTCCGGCGGCGTGCGGTCATGGACCTTCAGCCCGCCCAGCCGCTCGAGGCCCTGCCAGCTCAAATCGCCCGGATTCAGGGCGTATCCGTCGAGAACAACGATGTTCATGGAAAGTCTCCTCCCAAATACCCTAGTGTCCCGTGCGGTTAATGGTGTCAATGAATTCTGAGTCATTTTGGGGGTTGCCAAGGCGTCGCCAACACAGGCCTAGCGGTGCGCTAAGCCAAGTTGGCGCAACGCAGGCAGCGCCGAAAAGGGCCAGAATTAGAAGACAGGATTAACCGCACGGGACCCTAGCCGGTAATCCGCAAAAGGCAATGAGAAAATTCACCTTAAAAAGACAGCCCCCGGCGATCAGTCACCGGGGGCTGGGTTGCTTGAACCGGGCCGGGTTGCGACCTACCGGCCCTGCTCCTCGAGCAGCGCCGCGTGGGCCGCTGCCAGCCGGGCGATGGGCACCCGGTAGGGGGAGCAGGAAACGTAATCGAGGCCGGCCTGGTGGCAGAAGATGACGCTGGAAGGTTCCCCGCCATGCTCGCCGCAGATGCCGAGCTTGATCTCCGGACGGGTCTGGCGGCCCTTTTCGCAGCCCATTTTCACCAGCTGCCCCACCCCGCCCTGGTCGAGGGCGACGAAGGGGTCGTTGGGGTAGATCTCCCGCTCGACGTAGTAGGGCAGGAACTTGCCGGCGTCGTCGCGGGAAAGCCCGTAGGTGGTCTGGGTCAGGTCGTTGGTGCCGAAAGAGAAGAACTCTGCCTCGCGGGCAATTTCATCGGCGGTGAGGGCGGCCCGCGGCAGTTCGATCATGGTGCCGATCAGGTACTGCACGTCGACTCGGTAACGGCTGATGACTTCGTCGGCGACCCGGATCGCGTTGGACCGCAGGATGGCCAGCTCCTTCACCTCGCCCACCAGCGGGATCATGATCTCGGGAACGATCTCGTAACCCTCTTCCTTGATCAGCTGGCAGGCCGCTTCCATGATCGCGTGGACCTGCATGTCGTAGATTTCGGGGAAGGTGATGCCGAGACGGCAGCCGCGATGGCCGAGCATGGGGTTGAATTCGTGAAGGAACTCGACCTTGTTCTTCAAGGTGGCGGCCTGCACATTCATCACCCGGGCAAGATCCTCGATTTCCTTGTCGGTGTGGGGAAGGAACTCGTGCAGGGGCGGATCGAGCAGGCGGATGGTGACCGGCAGCCCCTTCATCTCGCGGAACAGCCCGAGGAAGTCGCCTTTCTGCATGGGCAGAATCTTGGACAGGGCCCGCTTGCGCCCTTCGAGGTCCTCGGCCAGGATCATCTCGCGCACGGCCATGATCCGCTCGGCTTCGAAGAACATGTGCTCGGTACGACACAGGCCGATCCCTTCGGCACCGAACTGACGGGCGACGGCCGAGTCCTGGGGGGTGTCGGCGTTGGTGCGCACCTTGAGGCGACGGAACTTGTCGACCCACTCCATGAGCCGGCCGAAATCGCCGGTCATCTCGGGCTGCACCGTCGGTACCGAACCGAGCATGACCTCGCCGGTCGAGCCGTCGAGGGTGATCACGTCGCCCTTCTTGACGACGACGCCGTTGCGGGCGGTGAACTGCTGGGCCTTGTAATCGACCTTGATGTCGCCGCAGCCGGCCACGCAGCACTTGCCCATGCCCCGGGCGACCACCGCCGCATGGGAGGTCATTCCGCCACGGGCGGTGAGAATCCCCTGGGCGGCGTGCATGCCGTGGATGTCCTCGGGGCTGGTCTCGACCCGCACGAGGATCACCTTGAGGCCGATACGCGCGGCCTCTTCGGCCTCGTCGGCGGAGAAGACCACTTCGCCGCCGGCGGCCCCGGGAGAGGCAGGAAGGCCCTTGGCGACCACGTTCTTGGGCGCACTGGGGTCAAGGGAGGGGTGCAGAAGCTGGTCGAGCTGATCGGGTTCGACCCGCAGGACCGCCTCTTTTTCGCTGATCAGGCCCTCCGTGACCATGTCCACGGCGATTTTCACCGCCGCCTTGGCGGTGCGCTTGCCGTTGCGGGTCTGCAGCATGTAGAGCTTGTGTTTCTCGATGGTGAACTCGATGTCCTGCATGTCCCGGTAATGTGCTTCGAGTTTATCCTTCAGGTCTTCAAGTTCCTTGTAAATGCGGGAGTGCTTCTTCTTGAGTGAGCTGAGCGTCTCGGGAGTTCTTATTCCCGCAACAACATCTTCTCCCTGGGCGTTCATGAGGTATTCGCCGTAGAAAATTTTCTTTCCTGTAGAGGGATCCCGGCTGAAACAGACACCGGTCCCCGAATCATCACCGAAGTTTCCGAAGACCATTGACTGGACATTGACCGCCGTTCCGAGAAGACCGGTAATGTTATTGAGTCTCCGATAGTGGATAGCCCTGTCGTTCATCCATGAACCGAATACCGCATCGATTGATTTCTGAAGCTGGTCGAGAGGATCCTGGGGAAAATCACTTTTCATGTGAGCCTTGTAGGCTTTCTTGTATTCTTCAACAATTTTCTGGAGGTCATTGGAGTCGAGGTCGGTATCGAGTTCAATTCCCTTCCGGTCCTTTGCCTTTTCGAGAATCGTTTCGAAGACTCCGCCCTTCATTCCCATGGCGACATTGGAAAACATCTGAATAAAGCGACGGTATGCATCCCATGCAAAACGGGAGTTCCCGGTCTTCTCCGCCAGACCGACAACGGCCTGGTCATTGAGTCCGAGATTGAGGATGGTGTCCATCATACCGGGCATGGATGCAGCAGCACCTGAACGCACCGACACCAGAAGCGGGTCTTTTGAATCTCCCAGCTTTTTGCCCATAAGCTTCTCAAGAGCTGTCAGGTGTTTCTTCAGTTCCTGTTCATAGCCTTCGGGGTATTCACGATTGTTTTCATAAAAGGCGTGACACACCTCTGTGGATATGGTGAATCCCGGGGGAACAGGTACGCCGATACTTGTCATTTCTGCAAGGTTGGCTCCTTTTCCACCAAGGAGTTCCTTCATCTTTGCGTTACCCTCTGCCTTTCCATCACCAAAAAAATAGATCATTTTGCTCTTTGCCATAAAATTCTATCGACCTCCAGATTATTTCCTTTTTCGTTTGTTCAAGGCTAAGCTATAACACGTTGCATGTCAAGTTTTGCATGTTCCATCAGCCCTGTACGTAAAAAAGAGGCTCCCGCTGCAGCTGTGCACAGACGGGAGCCTTTATATATCTAACGGCATGTCTCAGCCGGTTATACCGCGACGTAGGATTCGAGGTACTGACGACGGGAGGGATGCTGCAGACGTTTGATTGCCTTCTTCTCGATCTGACGGATCCTTTCCTTGGTAAGGTTGTAGCGGTCGCCTATATCTTTAAGTGAAAGCGGCGCCCTTCCTTCGAGACCGAACCGGTATTTAATAATATCGGACTCCTTTTCAGACAGAGTTTCCAGCACCTTTGCAATATCATCTTTGAGAGAGCGTTCCATCAGAATCTCATCGGGACCTTTGTAGTCCATATCCTCGATAAAATCGCCAAGTTCACTCTGACTGCGGTCGGTATATACCGGAGATTCAAGGGATACCAGATCGCGGCTTATGTTCACAAGGGAAGCGACATGCTCGGCATCCATACCGACTGCTCTGGCTATTTCTTCAAAATCAGGATCTTCTCTTCCTTCGATCTGAAGTCCCTTTCTCGCTTTTTCTATCTGAACGAGTTCGTTTGCACGGTTAAGGGGAAGCCGGATCATTCTGGCCTTTTCGCTTATGGCCTTAAGAATGGCCTGCCGTATCCACCAGACAGCATAACTGATAAAGTGGTAGCCTTTATCCACATCGTATCGTTCGATGGCATTCATGAGTCCGATATTGCCCTCGTTAATGAGGTCTTCCAGAGGCAGCCCCTGGTTCTGGTATTTTTTCGCGACATTCACGACGAAGCGGAGGTTACCCTTGACCAGCATTTCTTTTGCGTGTTCATCACCATCTGCGGCAAGACGCGCATAATGGTTTTCTTCGTCTCTGGTAAGCAGCGGAACCTTGTTGATCTCTTTCAGATATATGGAAATTACGTTCTCATTACCGGTTTCCGAAGCGGACGGCATGTTGATTCTTTTTTTTGCAGGCATAATGTCCTCCTGCCTATAATAAGCAATCTCCATGCCAAGATGCCCGGTCAGAAAAAGGTAGTTTTTATCTTCTTACATGTAAAGTAATTAGTGGCTCACCGCCTGGATATCTGCAGCAAGCTATGCAGAGCCTGGCCTGAAAAGAAACCAGAAAAAGGGTCAAAATGACACCATGCGCCGTAAAACCGGAAAAAGTGGGTCGGATTTACCCCTCGACGGCAATAAAACCATCACATCCGTGCATTTCCAGAACGGGAAAGTCGACTTGTATTGACCTGAAGAGTTTCATCTTCTCCAGGACCGATATTCCCTCCAGAATTCCCGATGCCGCAATCTCTTCCCAGTATACGAGGAGGAGGTCCCGGATCATATCCTCTTCCGCTCTGTCTGCAAGACGTCCTGATTTCTTTGCAGATAAATAGAGATGAAGCTGAATAACAAAAAACCTTCTCCAGTCCTCGCGATACGTATCCTGACGGTACCTTGCCTTCCCGGGACTTCCCGTGTTTACAGGTTCGAAGTTGTGATAAATGATTTTGCTGCCGCTGCTTGACATCGAAAAAGCTCCTGAAAACAAGATACTAAAACTTTCCGGCGGGGACAAGCGCCACTTTTCCCGATCCGGCACCATTTTCCATGCCTTTTTTTCTTGACCACAATTAAGTTCATGCGTATATTTGGGCAAGTCATTGAATAGGTCAATCAAACACATTTCAAACAAATTTTCAGGAGGATGGCATGAAGATAAAACCCCTTGGCGACCGCGTTCTGGTAAAATTGGAGATTGGTGAAGAAAAAACCGCCGGAGGTATTTTTATACCCCAGACTGCACAGGAAAAAACCCAGACCGGATCGGTCGTTGAAATCGGCGATGATGAAACCATCAAAGTCAAAGCAGGCGACAAGGTTATGTACGATAAGTACGCGGGAACTCAGGTTAAGGTCGATGGAGAAGAGCACCTTCTTCTTCGTTTTACCGATATTCTTGCTGTAATCGGCTGATTCCGGACGACGGATGAAAAAAGGCTGACTCGATGAGTCAGCCTTTTTTTATTTCCTTTTCAAGGAAAGAGAAAGTTCTCAATATCTCTGAGAATGATGCCTTTTTCATTCCGGCTGACGGCGGTTTCCGGAAGGGTTGAAAGCATCAGACTTCCGTAGCTTTTCCGCACAATCCGCGGGTCCAGTATTGCCACGACACCGCGGTCTTCCGCCTTTCGCATAAGCCGTCCGAAGCCCTGCTTCAGACGCATGGCCGCCTCGGGAAGGCTGAGCATGAAAAAGGAGTTCCCCCCCCTTGCCTCGATAGCCTCCATTCTTGCCTGGACCACCGGATCGGTCGGAACACGGAAGGGCAGCTTGCACATGACGACCAGGCGAAGCGCTTCACCTGGAGCATCCACCCCTTCCCAGAAGGAGTCGGTCGCAAACAGGACGGTGGCTACATCCCCCACAAAAGCATTAAGCAGGCGGCTCCGGTCATCATCACCCTGTCTGAGAACGGGAATACGTTCGGCCTCAAGAACCGGAGCAACAGCTTCCCAGGTCCGGTTGAGCATTCCGTAGCTGGTAAAGAGGATAAGGGAGCTTCCTCCTGCGCTGAGCACCGCATCCTTGACAAAAGCATTGACATATTCCTGGTACTCCTGCGCCGAGGGGTCGGGCGGATCCGTGGGCAGTGCAAGGAGCACACGTTCCCGGTATTTGAAAGGCGAAGGAAACAGGCCGGTGACAAGACGGTCCTCTTCGGGAAAAAGCCCTACCCGTCCCATCCAGAAAGAGAAAGAATCGCGGACCGTCATTGTCGCGGAGGTAAAGACCAAGGTCCGGAAGGGTTCATAGACCGCTTCACGCATAAGCGGTCCGATATCCAGGGGGGTCTCGATGAAGGAGACAAAACGCTGATCCCGGTGCCCCCTGGCTTCGAGCCAGAAAACCGATTCGGGTCTGCTGCCGAACTCCCTGAAGCCGCCAAGTACGGAAGCCACCGAGGATAGGCGCTCCATAATGGTGTTTGCCTCGAAAAGATCATTATCGTCCTCATCGGCGTTGACACTCTCCAGAGCCGATGAAATCCGGGTAATAAGAGAGGTGATATCGCTTCTCAGACGGGCCATGCTCTCCAGAAGGGCGCTTGTCGGCCCCTCCTGAACCGCCACAAGGCGCAGTGATGAGGAGCCTGCAAGCAGATCCAGGCCGGCCTGATTCAGCTCTGCAGCGGAGCTGCGCACCCGGCTGAGAGAACCGGGAAGGGAATCAAAAAGTTCCGGCTTTGAGGAAAGCCGCTGAAGGGAAACCAGGGCTCCGAAACTCCTTCTCCCCTGGGCCCTTCTCAGTCTGTTGAGCTGCTTGAGCAGGGACGGAAGCTGATACGTCTTTGAAAAGAAGCTGGTTGCACTGCGTTCGATGGTATGGGCCTCATCAAAGACCAGCCTGGAGAAGGCGGGAAGCACCGCACCGCCCTCGAATCCCGCCCCGTCCATGCGGAGAGCCAGATCCGAAAAGAGCAGGTGATGGTTCACCACCAGGAGGTTGGCGGACGCGGCCTCCCTCCTGGCCCTGAGAACGAAACACGATTCACGGTGGCGGCAGCGGAGCCCCATACACGCATCGGTTTCCGAACAGACCTTCTGCCAGGTTTCCTGAAGGGGATAAAACGGCAGATCGCTGCGGCTGCCGGTCTCGCTGCTCTTTATCCACTCCCGGATCGTATCAAGCTCGCCCCCGGCCTCCTTGAAGAGGGCATTCTCCTCGAGAGCCTCCTCAAAACGGCGCAGACAGAGGTAATTGCCCCTTCCCTTCACCAGTACACTCTTTACCTTGCCCTTGAGGAGCTTCTGCACCAGGGGAATATCCTTTTCGATCAGCTGCTGCTGCAGGTTGATGGTTGCGGTCGACACCACCACCCGCTCCCCGTTTTTGGCCGCCCAGGCAAGGGAGGGAATAAGATAGGCAAGACTCTTCCCTACCCCGGTGCCCGCCTCGGCAAGGAGAATTTTTTCATCGTTGAAGGCCGCAGCCGCGCCTTCCATCATGGCTATCTGGGAATCCCTGGCCTCATAATCGGGAAAGATACGCGAAAGCGATCCGCCTGGCAGGATAAGGTCGGCAAGTAGCGCCGTGTCGAGGGGCAGCACCCTCCGTTTTCTGGCCGGCTCTGCAACACAGTAGATCTCAGTAACGGCGTTATCTATTATATAGAAGCCTATGCCCCTGTTTCCCAGGGAGGAAGCAATCCGCAAATCCGGTCCGCTCGGTCTGAGGCTGCCCGACGGGTGGTTGTGTATGACCACATCGCCGCTCTCGACAAAAGGCTCCAGGGCCGGTACCGAACTTTCATTTCCCCTCGCGGCCACCACCAGATGTTCGACCTTTCCGCTTCCGTTGAAGGTGCCTGTGAAAAAAACCTCGTTCCCATCGGCTTCGGCAATGGTCTCCCTTGCCGCTATGGCCGCCTCTTTGGTAAATCGCTCCCCGATATTCATCGTACCCATTATGAGCCTGCGGAAAAAAAGATCAAGCATCTGCAGCTTCTTTCTTATTGGACTAAGAGGCGCTTTTGTGTACAATGGGGCCGATGGATATTCCTTTTTACAAGCTGGCTGTGGCCGGCTGCGACTTTCTGCTGATTAATGGCATTACCGCGGAAATTTATGAAAAAGATCTCACGCCGGAAATTGTTATTTCAATGTGCGACCGAAGAAACGGCATTGGTGCGGAGGGAGTAGTGCTGCTTGCGGCTGCGGCGGAACAGCATGTCGGTATTTCTTTTTTTTCAGCCGGAAACGGAAAGAAGAGAAACAGCGGAGCAGCATTCATATGTGCTGCAAGATACGCTTTCGATTTCGGGCTGTTTTCCTCCGGACGGCTTGTCCTGGAAACGGGCTCTTCGGATATGGAGATAAGCGGAATCGGAAGCACTCTCTTTCAAATTGATCTGGGAGCACCCGTTTCACTTGAAAACAGACCGATAGATGAAGATGAACAGCTCAAGGTGGAGGTCTGGATGCCCGCCGGAGGGAAACCCGTTGCCTATACTTCGCTTCTCTTCCCCGTCCTGTATGAGAATCCCATATCTGTGGTTTTCGAAAGCCTTGATCCCCAGAGGCGGCTTTCCTTCAGCAGGCGGCCGGAGGATGCACATACTCCAGGCACTTCCGTTTTCGCCAGGGCCATAAGCGGCGACCAGATCCACTATCTGGCCGAAACGGAGCATGGACTGGGGGATTGTGTTGCCGAAGCCGCGGCGGCTCTTGTCACCCTTGCCTGCAGCGGTACATCGAGCAGGGAGATGACCGTCCGTAATCTAGCAAACAGCCATGAAAACGAACTCTATGTAACCTGGGCCGGAAACGGGAAAGTTTCGGTAAGCGGCGTTCCCCGGTACATTTTTACGGGCGAATATTCGACGGAGGATGATGATGGACCAGCTTCTTGACCGCTTTCACCGGCTTCTCAGATCGATGTTTCAGACTCCCGATGGCGCCTATGATTTCAGAGTAGATAACAACGGTTTTGAAGACAGGGATTATCAGGATGCCTGGGAGGAGCTGGAATCTTTTCTGTCCGGCGGACCGGGCCGCGTTAGTCCCCGGCGGGAAGAAAGCTCCGACCATCTTCCCCCCGAAGAGCTGCGTTCGGATTACTCGATTCTCGAGGTAGTCTTCGGAGCACCCTTCGAAGAGGTAAAGAGTTCTCATCGCCGTCTGATCAAAAAGCATCACCCCGACCGCCATGCACACGATCCCGAAACCATGAAAAGAGCAACCGAGATGACCCAGCGTCTGAACTACTCTTTCGGAAGAATCCGTGCCTGGGATATTGTCAGGAAGGATCGAGATCGTACTCTTTGATCTTCCGGTGAAGGGTTTTCCTTCCTATCCCCAGGATTTCAGCGCATCGGGTCTTGTTGCCCTTCTCATGATTGAGGGTGGCACGGATAATCTCTTTTTCGGCGTGTTCCATTGACATGCCGACGGGAATCCGGATAAGGCTGTCCTCCGCTCCCTGGCTTACCGAAGGGGGAAGATCTTCCTCCGTAATGACCTGCCCCTTGCACATGACAACCGCGCTCTCAATGCCGTTGCGCAGCTCCCTGATATTTCCGGGCCAGCGGTAATTGTACAGCGCGATCCTGGCCTTTGAATCTATCCCCTCTATCTGCTTGCCGTTCTCCTCGCTGAACTCCTTGAGAAAAGCCGATGCAAGGAGGGGGATATCTTCCGGCCGTTCTCTTAAGGGAGGCACATGGATGTTGACCACATTCAGCCGGTAGAACAGATCTTCACGGAAGCTGCCTTTTTCGATCTCCGCCTTCAGATCGCGGTTGGTGGCGCTGATTACCCGCACATCGACTTCCAGAGTCTGCTCTCCCCCCACCCGTTCGAACTGCTTTTCCTGGAGGACCCGGAGGATTTTAATCTGAACCTGCTGGTTTATCTCGCCGATCTCGTCAAGAAAGATGGTTCCGCCATGGGCAAGCTCGAATCGCCCCTTCTTTCTCGCTACCGCTCCGGTAAAAGAACCCTTCTCGTGACCGAAGAGCTCGCTTTCAAGAAGCGATTCGGAAAGGGCGGCGCAGTGAACCTTTACAAAGGGATGCTCCCTGCGGCCTGAAAGGTGATGAATGGCATCCGCCACAAGCTCCTTGCCGACACCGCTCTCCCCGGTAATAAGGACCGAAGCCCTGGTAGAGGCCACCTGATCGATAAGCTCCATGATCTTTCTCATCTGGACGCTTTTCCCGATCATCCTGTCGAATCTGCTCCGGCTGCTGATGCGGTCAAGCTCATCCTGCAGATTGCGGTTCTGAATAATCAGTTCACGGTTCGAGAGAGCTCTCCGCACAATATGGCTCAGGCGTTCCAGGTCCACCGGTTTGGTGAGGAAATCGTAGGCTCCGTCCTGGATGGCGGAAACCGCCGATTCGATGGTTCCGTGCCCCGTAAGGATTACCACGGGAACGGTAGGATAGGCGGACGCAATTTTCTTGAGGAGTTCGGCTCCTCCCATCTCGGGCATGCGGAGGTCCGTGATGACGAGGTCTATTTCCTCGCTGCTCACCATCTGCCAGGCGGCCCTTCCGTCCGCAGCAAGCGAAACCCGGTGACCGTCCATATCCAGGCTCTTTCCGAGGCCTTCGCGGATATTCTTTTCATCATCAACAACCAGTACGTGAAACTGCATATCATTCTCCCTGAAAATCGAGAAGCCGGCGTTCTTTCTGAGGCACCGGAAGCATGATGGTGAAGGTGGTTCCCACTCCCTCTTTTGAATGGAGGGCAATTTCGCCGCCATGTTCCTTGATAATTTTATACACCACCGTTAGTCCCAGCCCGGAACCGAAGTCCTTGGTGGTAAAATAGGGTTCGAATATTTTATCGCGGACCTCATCGCTCATTCCGCTGCCGTTGTCGTTTATCGAGATGTTGACCATATCATCCTTGAGACCGGTACAGACCTTCAGCACACCCCCTTCGGGCATGGCGGCCTGAGCATTCTTTATTATATTGAGAAGCGCCTGTTTCAGATACTTTTCATCGAGATCCACCCGGGGAATATCTTCATCATACTCTTCAACAACCTGGATCCCGCTTTCCTTGAGCTCGTATTTTGTGAACTGCAGCAGATCGTGGATAACGGAATTCACATCTGCGCTTTTCAGCTCGGTGTTCATGGGACGGACGGCAAAGAGGAAATCCACAACAATCCCGTTGAGCCGGTTTACTTCCTCCTCAAGAACATCCAGATAGCCCCGTGCATCATCCCCTTCAAGACAGCCGTTTTTATCCAGAGAACGCTGCATGAGCTGTATATGAATACCCAGGGATCCCAGGGGATTTTTTATCTCGTGGGCTACACCGGCGGCCAGGGTTGTGAGGCTTGCCAGATTTTCCGCCCGGCGCAGGCGCGCTTCCCTTCTCCGCCGGTCTGTAATATCGGCGACAATGAGGAGGGAGCCCTCAATGGTCCCGTCGCGGACAACCGGCATGAGGTTGAACGAGAGAGTCCGGACCTGTCCGGGTTTATCCAGGGTAAATTCGGCTTCCTCGACTCTCTCCCCCGAAAGAAGGCTCTCTTTGAGAAAATCTTTTACCTCCCGGTCGTCGATGACTTCCCAGAGGATCTTTTCATCAAGATCCTGGCCGAAGAAGGGAAGAAGGCGTTCGGAGCTTTTATTGGTCAGGGTTATGCGGTGACGGGCATCGGTTACCACAACCCCGTCGGTCATGGAATCCAGAACAACTTCCAGCAGTTCGTTTTCACCCGCAACGGCCAGCAGCAGATTGCGTATCTGTTCCTGATCCAGCTTCGGCAGTTTACCCAGGGCACGCTGAATAAATTTACGCACGGCGGCACTCCCGTTCGAGACTGTCCGCCATCCGGTACATGAGCGTTTCCAGAAGAAGCGGTCCGCTCTGGTTAAAGGCAGTCTTCCGCATATACGCATCCCGGATATGGCCGTTCCATTTCCCGATCAGCTCGGGCGAAACTGCGGGATGGTCATCGGGTCCTTCTTTTCTCAGCATGGCGCCGAGACGGCCCGTAAGCTCTTCCAGAAAGGGAATAAACTGCTCGCTGCTGGAGAGCTCCCGGAGGAGTTCATCGAACTCCTCCACCTCATAGCGCCCCCCCTCGAGCAGGTTGTTGATAAGCCTGGCGGAAACCTTCTCCAGTTTTTCGGTTCGTACACCCTTCCAGGCAAGAAAGAAATGACGGAGAGAATCCCAGGGTTCGGCGACCCTGAAAATCCGGCTGAGCACTTCCGCGGAACTTTCCGGACTTCGCTGAATAAAGGAGTACTGACGCACTCGCGAAAGAATGGTCTGAATGAGCCCTCCCTTCCTTCCGGTGAGCAGAAGCAGGTAAGAGTTCTCCGGCGGTTCTTCCAGCAGTTTAAGGAGAGCATTCCGCGAGGCATCGGCCATATTGTCTGCTCCCTCGAGAATAACGAACTTTGGCCGGTCGGATCCCATGCTGCGGCACCAGAAACTTACATTCCTGATCTGATCGATCGGAATATTCCTGCTTACCGAGGCGGCACTGATTTTTTCCACCCGATCCTCATTTGTCTTTACCAGTTTCTCCAGAGTCTTGCGATCCGGCATCTCCTGTTCGGGATCAATGAGCTCGAGCGATTCGTTAAGCGCTTCAACCTGTGATCGGACCGATTTCAGCTTCCCCTCATTTCCCTCCCAGAGAACAGGATCAAACCTGCGCAGAAGCTTTCTGACGGCACGTATATAGAGAAATGCGGTAGCCTGGGAGGGATTGCGGAGAAAGGCGTCGGCACTTGCCGCAATCTCCTCAAAAAAGTAGCGCCCTCCGAGCATAAGGGTATAGGGGCTGGTAAGCAGACGGGATTCGCGGCAGGAACGGCAGCCGCAGTTCCAGTCCCCCCGACCGCGGCACGAGACCACCCGTGACAGCTCGAGAGCCGTCGACAGCTTTCCCGTATACGGAGCCCCGTAAAAAAGCAGTGAAGACGGAAGTCTGTCCGATTCAATGTCGCTCTTCAGAAGGGCGACGGTACGTTCCTGTCCAAGTATATTTTCAAACACGTTTTACCCTTAATGTTGATTGAATAAGCTCCGATCCCAGTGGTATAAGCTTTTCCAGCACCGGGACGATAATGCTCCTTGAAAAAAGAGGCTCCGGATCAAAAAGCGGCTGTATCCGCATAAGGAAAACAAGCAGGGTGATGAAGAGAATACCCTCGATGGTGCCAAGGAAGAAACCAAGCGCCTGATCCATTTTTTCCAGATGTATTTTGTCCACAAGACGATAAAGAGCTCCCTCGAAAAGCTTTACAAAAAGATAGGAAAGCAGAAAGATTCCGAGGAAAGAAGCTATGGGAGTCCAGACCGTATCACCCAGATACTTCCCGACAAAGGGGCTTACCATTCCGCCGAAAATTACCGCCGCCGCAAGCCCGACAATGACTGCAGCAAAACTCATAATCTCCGCGATAAAGCCCCGGAAAGCGCAGCGCACCGCAAAAATGAGTACAATAACAAGGGCTACAATATCAACAGCCGCAATTTCCATTACCACTCTCCTTACCTGAGCCAAGGAACTCTTCCGCAATTGCGGCTATCCTTACCGCCGCATCACCATTGCATAAAGCGCCGGCCCTTTCAGCCATGAGGTCAAGAAGTCCGGAATCATCCGAAAGCTCACCGACCAGCCTGATCAGATCGTTCGAATCCGGTGCAGAGCCTTCTTTACCCTCAAGTATAAGCGCCGCGCCCTCCGCTGCAAAGAGCTCCGCGTTCCGCACCTGGTCTCCCNNCCTGCTGGCGCCGAGCCCGAGGGGAATCAGGATGGCAGGTGTCCCGGTAACACCGTTTTCCCAGAGGGTTCCCGCCCCGGATCTGCTTATGACCAGTCGCGCCGCCGCAAGAAGATGCGGCAGTTCCGGACCGAAGAAGGGAGCGGTAATATACATTTCACGTCCGGAAGGCTCATAAAGGGCCGAACCCATCTGATGAACTATAGCATAGTCCCGGAGAAGGGCATCGGAAGCTCCTGAGATAAGCTCATTTACCTGCCGGGCACCCTGACTTCCCCCCAGAACCAGCAGAAGAGGCTTGTCCGCCGGCAGATTGAACAGCTTACGGGCTTCCGCCGCATTACCCTTGAGAATCTCCTCACGGACCGGGTTGCCCGTAAGTTCAATACGTAATCCCCTTCGCTCTCCGACAGCATCGGCACTTTTTCCGTAGGCAAGACAGAGAACATCGCTGAATCTCATGTTTATACGGGTTGCCAGTCCCGGATCAAGATCGGATTCGTGACTTATGACCGGTATGCCGAGCAGTTTTGCGGCTATGACCGGGGGGACCGAGACGAAACCGCCCTTGGAAAAAAGAAGGTCCGCCTTTTCCCTCCGCAGGATTCTGAAGGCAGCGAAGAAGCCGGCAAGGATCCTGAACAGGTCCGAAATATTCCTGAAGCTGAAATAGCGCCTCAGTTTGCCCGCAGGCACTCCGAAAAAGGGGATTCCTCTGGAAACAACCAGCTCTTCCTCCATACCGTTCCTGGAACCGATCCAGAAAAAGCGCATATCTTCCGTATTGTTCCGCTGCTTGAGGCTTTCAATTACCGCAAAGGCGGGAAATACATGACCGCCTGTCCCTCCTCCGGTAAAGGCGATTATTTTCGGGGTATGGTTCATGGATCAAACATATCATGCCCGGTGCCGGAATGAAAAGCTCTGGACAAAAAGCGGGTCTCCAAACTATGATGCGGCATGCTTACCATTATTTCCATCCTTCTGATCCTCTTCATACCGGGGGCGGTACCCGCTTTCGCAGGAACACCCCCCGCCGCACCTGGGGGTATAATCCTGACCGATTCCGAAATAGAAGCATTGGCGGGATACCGTTTCAAGGCCGGGATTCATTCCGAAGGAGAGCTGGCCTCTCTGACAAGCAAAGCTTCAATCATTGAACGCCGTATAGAGGATCTTCCCGATAATTCCGATGCTCTCTATACTCTTCTGGACAGTCATGCGGTATTTGCCCTTCCTCCCGGACCGATTATCGGATGTCTTACCGATAATGACGGAGAATCGGATATTTATCCCAGAATGGTTCTGAGCAAAGACCTTACTCCGGAGAGAGGGCCCGGTGAGCCTCATATTCAGGAAGTAAGAACGGAATTCTCATTTATCGGAATAGGCGACAGCTTCCAGTACCGTATTGAAAAGCTTCCGCTTCATCTTGTAGACGGGGCTTTTATCATCGTCTGGCGGCTGACCGAATCTCTGGATGGAAAGTTCAGGGAACTCTACGGTTCCTGGTATCTTGTTCCCCTCCCCCCGGCGGCGGACGGCTCTCCCAGAACCTACCTGCGCAACTTTGTCACCACCATCTTTACCGACCCGATTCCCGGGACCGCGGTAACCATGAAGCTCTTCGGAACTTCGGATCTGCGGGGATTCTACGATGCCCTGCGCAAGGCAGCCGCCTCCGGGCGGTGATTTAACCGTTTTCTAACAATCTCAACACACTCTTTTCATCTGCATAGCTGATATTTGCCTCATAACATTTTCCACAGGAGGAAAAAAGATGAAGCGAACTATTATCGCACTTGCACTTATCGGCGTTTCTTTCACCGCCTTTGCCGGCGGAAAGCAGGAAAGCGGCGCAGCATCGACCGCAGCTGAAAAAACAGGAGCCGCATGGATTCTCAGCGAATCCGATGATGCAATGCTGCCCGGAATCAACCCTCTCGAAGTAAAGGGTGACATCATTGCCATGGGAAGCTCCACGGTTTTCCCCCTTTCCGAAGTTATGGCGGCCCGTTTCATGGACGAAGGCTACGATGGAAACATTACCATCGACAGCATCGGCAGCGGAGCAGGATTTGAACGCTTCTGCGTAGCCGGCGAAAGTGATATTTCGAACGCCAGCCGTCCCATCAAACAGTCCGAGATTGATGCAGCAGCGAAAATAGGCAGAACACCTATCGAGTTCCGCCTTGGAACCGATGCCCTCGCAGTAGTAGTAAGCAGTGAAAACACCTTTGCAAAGAATGCAAGCATGGAAGAACTGGCCCTTATCTTCGGCGATGCAGTCTACTGGTCCGATGTTAATGCATCCTGGCCGAAAAAAGAGATTCTCCGTTTCATCCCCGGCACCGACAGCGGCACCTTCGACTACTTTGTTGAAGAAGTATTCGACAAGAAAGCGGATGCTATTCTTGCCGCTAAGAACCTTCAGCTCAGTGAAGACGACAACATTCTTGTTCAGGGAATTGAGGGAAGTCAGTACGCCGTAGGATTCTTCGGATTTGCCTACTACGCTGAAAACGCCGAGAAACTGAACATCCTCTCAATCGAAGGTGTTGAAGCCAACGCTGCAAATGTCGACAACAATTCCTACCCCCTTGCACGTCCCATATTCATGTACTCCGACGCGAAGATTATGCAGAGCAAGCCCCAGGTTGCCGCCTTTATCGCCTACTATCTTACCTATGTGAATGATGAGATCGGCAAGGTCGGCTACTTCCCCGCAGCTCCCGCAGCCTTGAAGGTTGCCAAGGAAAGCTGGCTTGAGGCAATGAAGGGAACGTACTGAGCAGACAGCTTACCGTAGTAAAAAAGCGATCAGCAGAAGTGATCAGATGACAAACAAAACTGCGGGAAGAGGCCGGGCCTCTTCCCGTGAATGTTAAAGGAAGTTATTTGAGATGAAAAACAATGAACTGCGTGGAAAAAAAAGGCCCGGTGAAATGGCGATTTCAGGGCTTCTTTTTCTCAGCGCGGTAATTTCAATATTTATAACCATCGGGATCGTCTTTATTCTTGCAAAGGAGTCTTTTCTCTTTTTTGCAAGCGGAGAGGTAAGTCTCAAAGAGTTCTTTTTCTCACGGAAATGGCAGCCGATGATAAAGGAATTCGGTGTCCTGCCTCTTCTTAACGCCACCATTATGACAAGCCTGGTTGCAATGCTTGTGGCAACGCCTCTCGGAATCTTCGTTGCAATCTTTCTAAGCGAATACGCATCGGAGAAAGTCCGAAGCATTCTTAAACCGCTTCTGGAAGTTCTTGCCGGTATTCCCACGGTTGTCTACGGCTATTTTGCCCTTACCTTCATGACTCCCCTGCTCCGTTTCTTTTTCGGACAGGATACGGTTGAAATATACAACACCGCCTCGGCGGGAATAGTAATGGGAATTCTCATTCTGCCCCTGGTTACATCCATGGTGGAAGATGCACTCAGTGCGGTTCCCGATTCCCTTCGGGAAGGAGCCTATGGTCTGGGAGCAACAAAGCTGGAAGCTTCGGTTCAGGTTGTGCTTCCCGCCGCATTTTCCGGTATCGCTGCAGCCTTCATAGTCGGACTCTCGCGGGCCATCGGGGAAACAATGATCGTGGCACTTGCCGCCGGTGCGGGCCCCAACTTTACCTTCAACCCCTTCAAGGCGGCAGAAACCATGACCGGCTACATTGTGCGGATAAGCGGCGGAGATATCGGATACGATACGATGGACTACAACAGCATCTTCGCTCTGGGTATGCTTCTTTTCCTTTTCACCCTGGTTCTGAATATCATAAGCAGAATCATTGTCAACCGATATCAGGAGGTGTATGAATGAGCCCCGTGAGCGAAACACTCTCAAAACATCTTCAGCAGAGGTACAGAAAGGGGTTTATCTGGAAGATTGCCTTCTATTTTTCCACAGTCGTGGCCATTACCTTTCTCATCATTCTCATCCTGAATATAATCAACGGCGCTTTCGGTTATGTTGTGATTAAAAACCAGGTGGAGCCGGAGTCTCTAAGCCTGGACGGTACCGGTCTGAAAGAGATGAACAATGAACAGCTCATTTCGATTCTTGAAGCAAACCTCTCTTCCGGACTTCTGAGACGATACAACAGCGAAAAAGAGCTGAGCAGCAGAAGCACTTCAAATCTTCTTGAACTGGTATACGAAAGAGTCGTATCACCTGAAATTATCCGCAGCTGGAATTTTCTTGAGTCGACGTTTCAGAAGGATAGTATCCTTGCCTGGAAAGAGGCCAATGCTCCCGGAGCGGTCATTGATTTCCGGGCCTGGCTTACCCCCGATTTTATTACCAGCCCTCAGTCGCCGGTTCCCGAATTCGCCGGTATTCGGACGGCCCTCCTTGGCAGTCTCTGGATGATACTCATAACCATACTCTTTGCCTTCCCCATCGGTGTGGCAGCTGCAATCTACCTGGAAGAGTATGCGGGAGATTCTCTTCTCACCAGAATAATTCAGGTGAATATTTATAACCTTTCGGGAGTGCCTTCCATTATCTACGGACTTCTCGGACTCGCAGTCTTTGTCAGACTGATGGAGCCGGTGACAAGCGGTGCTGTCTTCGGAGCCGTAGATCCCACAACTGCAAACGGCAGAACCGTTCTTTCGGCGGGGCTGACCCTGGGACTGCTCATTCTTCCCATAATAATAATCAACTCCCAGGAAGCGATAAGGGCCGTACCCCAGTCTCTTCGCGATTCAAGCTACGGTCTGGGCGCTACAAAATGGCAGACCATTTTGCATCATGTTATTCC
>NPID01001677.1_pt1 | contig 32920 bp, 29 predicted proteins | sample 8637491 | NCBI WGS metagenome assembly NPID01 (sample SAMN07420843, study PRJNA396082) | bioreactor metagenome | isolation source: sample BA6 brine-fed electro-methanogenic bioreactor BA | place: Japan: Kochi | collected 2016-06-14 | reverse complement strand
AGTGCGTGAGTGCGTGAGTGCGATGGTGCCCTTCACCCTTCACCCGACTTCAAACATCCCAGGGCTCGACCTCGAGGTGCCGGGCGTCCTCCCGCAGGACCTCGATGAGCCGGACCATGTCGTCCGGGAGGGGGGCCTCCCAGCTGACCGCCTCCCCCGTGGCGGGATGCACGAGGCTCAGCCGCCAGGCATGCAGGGCCTGGCGGCGGAATGCGCGCAGCGCCTCCACCAGCGGTTCGGTGGCGCCGGGGGGGAGCTGGAGCCGTCCGCCATAGACGGGGTCCCCCAGGAGCGGATGGCGGATATGGGCCATGTGCACCCGGATCTGGTGGGTGCGGCCGGTCTCCAGCCGGACCCGAATGCGGGTGTGGCCGCGGAAACGCTCCGCCACCCGGTAGTGGGTCACGGCCGGCTTGCCGTTCAGCACCACCGCCATGCGCTTGCGCTGGACCGGGTGCCGTCCGATGGGAGCATCCACCTTCCCGCCGCCGGTGAGCACGCCGACGCAGACCGCCTCGTACTCCCGCCCCATGGTGCGGGCCTGCAGCTGCTCCACCAGCCGGGTGTGGGCCCCCAGGGTGCGGGCCACCACCAGCAGTCCGCTGGTCTCCTTGTCCAGCCGGTGCACCAGCCCGGCGCGGGGCACCCGGGCCAGCTCCGGAGCATGATGCAGCAGGGCATTGACCAGGGTGGAGTCCGGATTTCCGGCCGCGGGGTGCACGACCAGCCCCGCCGGCTTGTTGATGACCAGCAGCTCGTCGTCCTCGTGGACAATGTCCAGGTGAATCGGCTGGCCTTCCCAATTATCATTGGCCTCCAGCTCGGCCCGGATCCGGACCTGCTCGCCGCCCTCCACCCGGTCCCGTGGGCGAAGGTGGCGGCCGTCGACCTCCACGCAGCCGTCCCGGATCCAGGCCTGCAGCCGTGAGCGCGAGTAGTCGGGAAACAGCCCCGCGAGGGCCTGATCCAGCCGGGAGCCGGCCATCTCTTCGGGGATGGCGGCGGATAGAGAAAGGGACTTGCGCATATCGAAACGGGAAGGGGCCGATTCGGTGTCAGTACCTGCACCGCGGCCTCGCTTTTCCTCCCTATGCAAATGGGATAATCTACCACAATGCGAATCACCACCCTGCTACTGCTGCTCACCCTGCTGCTGACCGGCGGCTGTTCCCTGCTCCCGGACAAGATCGACGAGACCAAGGACTGGTCGGCGGATCGGCTCTACAGCGAGGCCAAGTCCGCGCTCGACGAGGGCGACTACGAGAACGCCATCCGGTTCTACGAACTGCTCGAGGCCCGCTTCCCCTTCGGCCGCTACGCCCAGCAGGCGCAGCTGGAGATCATCTACGCCTACTACAAGTACGACGAGTCGGCATCGGCCGTCGCGGCGGCGGACCGTTTCATCAAGCTTCACCCCCGCCACCCCAATGTGGACTACGCCTACTACATGAAGGGTCTGGCGAACTTCAACATGGGCCGGGGGCTGATCGAGCGCTACCTGCCGCGGGACGAATCCCAGCGCGATCCCGGGGCGGCCCGCCAGTCATTCCAGGACTTCTCCGACCTGGTCCTGCGTTTCCCGGACAGCAAGTACGCCGCTGATGCCCGCCAGCGCATGCTGTTCCTGCGCAACAACCTCGCCCAGTACGAGCTCAACGTGGCCGACTACTACATGCGCCGGGGCGCCTATGTCGCGGCCGCCAACCGGGCCCGCTACGTGGTGGAGAACTATCCGCGCACCCCGGCCACGCCGGACGCGCTGGCCATGCTGGCCCGCGCCTACCGGGCCATGGACATGGACGACCTCGCCGCGGACGCCCTGCGGGTACTGAAGCTCAACTACCCCGAGCACCCGGCCCTGCGGGCAGCGGCGGCGAGGTGACGGAAACGCGTCACGGGTGATCCATCGTCCCCGCGGCAACTGATTTGCCATGAAGTGCCGCATCGCCGGCACGGCAGTCCGGCCGGAGCCGGGCCGAACGCCGGGTTGCGGGTGGTTCGGCAGACGCCTGAGCGTGAAGGAAACGCCCGCCCCCTGCGGAACCGGTGGGCGGGCTGTGCATTCGATCCGGGAGCCAATCGACATGTGGGACTTTTTTGAAACGGTCCGCCACCGCCATTCCGTACGCCGATACCAGAGCGACGTCGCAGTGGAACCGGAGAAGCTGCACGCCATCCTGGAGACCGCCTGCGCGGCCCCTTCCGCCGGCGACCTGCAGGCCTACCGCATCGCGGTGGTCACCGGCCAGGCGCAGCGCGAGGCCCTGCGCAACGCCGCCGGCGGCCAGGCATTCATCGCCGAGGCGCCCGCCTGCCTGGTCTTCTCCGCGGTTCCCTCCCGTTCGGCCAGGGAATACGGCGAACGCGGAGCCAGCCTGTTCGCCATTCAGGACGCCACCATTGCCGCGGCCTATGCCCAGTTGGCCGTCGTGGCCGCGGGGATGGCTTCCGCCTGGGTCGGCAGCTTCGACGAGGCGGCGGTGCGGGCTGTCATCGGGGAGACCGAAGATGTGCGGCCGGTGGCCCTGATGAGCGTGGGCTACCCCGCCGAGCTGCCGGAACCCACGCCGCGCCGTCCGCTCAAGGACGTCGTCACCCACATCGAATGAACCGGTGCGCACCGTTGCCATCTGGAAGAGACGGTTCACCAAAAAACAATTCACCACGAAGGCACGAAGGACACGGAGAAAGGCGGGAAGAGTGACCTGGCTTGTTGGAGGGACGCCTGGTTCAAGCGACCTGCCCCTCGACAACATCCAGAACAATCCTGTCCATCCTGTGAATCCTGTCTGTTCAGGTTCCCTACAAACCATTCACCACGAAGGCACGGAGGACACGGAGAAAGGCGGGAGGACTTGAACTGTTGGAGGGACGCCTGGTTCAGGCGACCTGCCCCTCGACAACATCCAGACCAATCCGGTCCATCCTGTGAATCCTGTCTGTTCAGGTTCCTTCTGTTTTGCTTCGTGTCCTTCGTGCCTTCGTGGTAGATCCTTTTGTTTTCATGGAATAAAGGCTGTAGCGCCGCACGCACCGAACCTGTTAGATGGCGTCGTTGTCCTCTTCGCCGGTGCGGATGCGGACGACCCGCTCCACGGAAGTGACGAAGATCTTGCCGTCGCCGATCTTGCCCGTGCGGGCGGCAGCCGTCACCGCCTCGATGCAGCGCTCCACCTGGTCGTCGGCCAGCACCACCTCCACCTTCACCTTGGGAAGGAAATCCACCACGTACTCGGCGCCCCGGTAGAGCTCGGTGTGGCCCTTCTGCCGCCCGAAACCCTTCACCTCCACCACCGTCATCCCGGTGATGCCGATATCGGCCAGCGCCTCGCGTACGTCATCGAGTTTGAACGGCTTGATGATCGCTTCGACTTTTTTCATTTTCATTCCCCTCGTCGTTCAGATAGTTTGATCCTGAAGGCATGGGCGATGCGCACGGCGCACCCCACCGTGCAGGCCTTCTTTCAACTGCGCTGCGCCTGCACCGGCTCAGTGCCGCCGACCGTACCCCGAGGTGATGGGATAGCGGCGGTCGCGACCGAACGCCTTGCGCGAGATGCGCACCCCCGGCGGCGCCTGCCGGCGCTTGTACTCGTTGCTGTCCACCATCCGGACGACCCGGCGCACCGTGTCCGCGTCGTGGCCGGAATCGATGATCTCGGCCACCGAACGATCCCTCTCCACGTACTGTTCCAGGATGTCGTCGAGCACGTCGTAGGGCGGCAGCGAGTCGGCATCCACCTGGTCGGGCGCCAGTTCCGCAGAGGGCGGACGGTCGATGACCCGTTGCGGGATCACCGGTGCCGTCCGGTTGCGGTATTCCGCCAGCCGGAACACGAGCGTCTTGGGCACGTCCTTGAGCAGATCGAATCCACCGGCCATGTCACCGTACAGGGTGGCGTAGCCGACTGCCAGTTCGCTCTTGTTGCCCGTGGTCAGCACCATCTTGCCCTTCTTGTTGGAGATGGCCATCAGGATGACACCGCGGCAGCGCGCCTGGATATTCTCCTCGGTGGTATCCCGGGCCAACCCGGCGAACTCCCGCTCCAGGCTGGAGAGAAAGGCGGTGAACAGCGGCTCGATGGGAATGACGTGATACTCCACCCCCAGGGCCTCGGCCTCGGCCCGCGCATCCGCCACGCTCATGTCGGCGGTGTAGCGCGAGGGCATCATCACCGCTTCCACCCGCTCACGCCCGAGGGCGTCCACGGCAATGGCCAGGGTCAGGGCCGAATCGATACCCCCGGACAGGCCGATGACCACGCCGGGAAAACCGTTCTTGTCCACGTAATCGCGCACCCCCAGCACCAGGGCCCGATAGATGGCGGCCTCGTCGTCCAGGGGTTCCGACCAGGCTCCATTGGCCGGCTCCAGATGCGCCCCGACCGTGATATCCACCGGCACCAGGGCCTCCTCGAACAGGGGCGCCCGCACGCGCACCCCGCCATCGGCCGCCATCGCCAGGGAGCCGCCGTCGAACACCAGTTCGTCCTGGCCGCCGACCAGGTTGACGTAAACGATGGGCATGCCGCCTTCCCGGACCCGCTCCCGCAGCACCGTTTCCCGCTCCAGGAGCTTGCCCCGGTGGAAGGGTGAGGCGTTGAGGTTGAGCATGAGCCGCGCGCCGGCGGCACGGGCCTGCAGCATGGGCTCCGCCATCCAGATATCCTCACAGATGGTGATGGCGACCGGTATGCCGCGAATGTCCACCACGCAGGGCCCGTTGCCGGTGGTGAAGTAGCGTTTCTCGTCGAAAACGCTGTAGTTGGGCAGGTGCTGCTTGTGGTAGACCACCTGCATCCGGCCCTCGCGCAGCAGTGCGGCGGCATTGTAATAGCCGCCCAGGGCCTGGTGCGGGAACCCCGCGATCATGTCGATGCCCTGCACCTCCCGGGCCAGCCGGGCCAGCGCCTCGCCCACCCGCGTATAGAGTTCGGGGCGCAGCAACAGGTCCTCGGGTGGATAGCCGGTGAGACTCAGCTCGGGAAACACCACCACGTGTCCGCCCAGTTCGTCACGGGCCCGGACCGCCGCCGCCGCCATCCGCTCCAGATTGCCGGTGATGTCGCCCACCAGCAGATTCAACTGAGCCATCACCACGCGGAGGGGCTCGGTCATCGACGGATTCTCCTTGGTCACACTCACGACGTCCCGGCCGCAGAGGAAAGATTGCCTATTTTCCGGTAAACACCGGGGCGAAGCAAAGCATGCCTGGCAAAGTTGGTCGCTTTTCACCCTGAAGGCGGCGCAGCCAATGAGCCCGACGCCCTGCCCGGCCGGATTCCGCCAACCGGGCGAGACATCGAACCTGGGCGGGCATTTGGCCGGATGAATCCGGCCCTACGACGCATTCACGCATTCACGCATTCACGCACTCACGCACTCCCTCGATACTCGACCATGCACAGGCGCCCGGGGCGAATTACACTTGTGTTCATGAACCTGTTCCGACTCATTGCCCTGGCGATCATCGTCTGGCTGGCCTGGCACTTCCTGCGCCGCTGGCGTGAGGGCTCCCGGCTGCCCGCGCGACGCCCGCCGGCGGCGGTCCCGACGGAGCGCATGCTCCGCTGCGCCCACTGCGGCGTCTTTGTCCCCGCCGCCGAGGCGCTGATGCGCGACGGCCAGCCGTACTGCTGCGCCCGGCACAGGGACGCGGAAGCCGGGGGGACCGGCGCATGAGCCGAACCGGGCTCGCGGGAGGGAGCCGCTGATGGGGTGGTTCGGGAACGGCATCGGCAACACGATCCTGAGCCGGCCGGGACTCGGCCAGACCTGGAAACCCCTGCAGATCCTGAATCTCTATCGCCTGCTGCTGGCGCTGATCCTCAGCGTACTGTTCTTCAGCGGCATGGGACCCAATTTCCTGGGCAGCCATCAGCCTTGGCTGTTCGGCTGGCTGAGCGGCGCCTACGTCCTGTTCGCCCTGGCGACCGTGATCACCATCCGCCGCCAGCGGCCCGGCTTCCGGGAACAGACCACGCTGCAGGTGCTGATGGACATCGCGGTCATCACCCTGCTCATGCACGCCAGCGGCGGCGTGACCACCGGCATGGGCATGCTGCTGGTGGTGAACGTGGCCGGCGGCAGCCTCCTCCTGCCGGGGCGCCACGCGTTCCTGTTCGCGGCCATGGCCAGCCTGGCGATCCTCGCCGAGCAGTTCTACGCCGACCTGTTCAGGATCTTCTCCACCACCGCCTACACCCAGTCCGGCATTCTCGGCGCCATGCTGTTCGCCGGTGCCTTCCTCGCCGACGGCCTGTCGCGCAGGGCCAGGGCGAGCGAGGCCCTTGCCGCCCAGCGCGGCGTGGATCTGGCCAGCCTCGAGCGGCTCAACGAGCACATCATCCAGCACATGCAGTCGGGCATCATCGTCGTCGACCCCGAGCTGCGCATCCGGCTGATGAACAATGCGGCCTGGTACCTTCTCGGCCTGCCCGCCTCGGTGGAAGGGCAGCGCCTGGGGCAGGTTTCGGCGCAGCTGGACGTCCAGCTGCGCCGCTGGCTGCTCGACCACGAGTACCAGCCCGTCTCGTTCCGGGTTGCGCCCACGGCCGCGGAGCTCATGCCCCGCTTCACCGCGCTGGGAAGCGGCGGCGGCTCAGGAAACCTGGTATTCCTCGAGGACATGGCGCGCACTTCCCAGCAGGCCCAGCAGCTGAAACTCGCCTCCCTGGGCCGGCTGACCGCCAGCATCGCCCACGAGGTACGCAATCCCCTGGGCGCCATCAGCCATGCCGCCCAGTTGCTGGGAGAGACCCCCGACCTGCAGGCGGGCGACCAGCGGCTCATCGAGATCATCGGCGCCCATACCCGGCGGGTGAACGAAATCGTGGAAAGCATACTGCAGCTCTCCCGCCGGGAGGCATCCCATCCCGAGGTGCTGGATCTGAAGAGTTGGCTGGCCGCCTTCAGCGAGGAGTTCTCGCTCCAGCACGCGCTCGGCCCCGGCCACCTGTTCCTGTCCATCCGGCCACCGGAAACCCGGGTGCTGATAGACGCCACCCAGTTCCGGCAGATACTCACCAACCTGTGCGAGAACAGCCTGCGCTACGGCCGCCCGCCGGATGGCCACTACCAGCTCGTCCTCCAGGGCGGCATCACCCGCGAGACCAAGGGCCCCTATCTCGACATCATCGACAACGGGCCGGGTATCGACCCGGAAGTCGCATTCCAGATATTCGAGCCCTTCTTCACCACCGACCGTACCGGCGGAACGGGGCTGGGGCTCTACATCGCCCGGGAGCTGGCGGAAGCCAACCGGGCCCGGCTCGACTACATTCCCGTACCCACCGGCGGCTGCTGTTTTCGTATCCTGTTCGCGGATCCGCGCATCCAGACACTGTAGGCTGACAGGTCATGGAACATTACAAGGCCCTCATCGTCGACGACGAACCCGATATCCGGGAGTTGCTGGAAATGACCCTGGGGCGCATGGGGATCGACACGACCACCGCGGCCGACCTGGGGGAGGCCTTCGGCCGGTTGCGCGATCAGCGCTTCGATCTCTGCCTCACCGACATGCGCCTTCCCGACGGCAACGGGATTGAACTGGTGGGTCACATCCAGGAGCACCACCCGGAACTCCCGGTCGCGGTCATCACCGCCTTCGGGAGCATGGAAACGGCCATCGCCGCACTCAAGGCCGGCGCCTTCGATTTCGTCTCCAAACCCGTCGATCTGACGGTCCTGCGGGGACTGGTGGAAAAGGCGCTCAAGCTCTCCAGCCGCACCACCGGGCGCCAGCCGGCCGCCGAGCAGCGGCTGCTCGGGGAGTCCCCGGCCATCCACAGGGTGCGGGAGCTCATCGCCAAGCTCGCCCGCAGCCAGGCGCCGGTCTACATCAGCGGCGAGTCAGGAACCGGCAAGGAGCTGGTGGCACGGCTCATCCACGAAAACGGACCGCGGGCTGACATGCCCTTCGTTCCGGTGAACTGCGGCGCCATCCCATCCGAACTGATGGAGAGTGAATTCTTCGGCCACCGCAAGGGCAGCTTCACCGGCGCGCTGACCGACAAGCCCGGGTTGTTCCAGGCCGCCCACGGCGGCACCCTGTTCCTGGACGAGGCGGCGGATCTGCCCATGCACATGCAGGTGAAGCTGCTGCGCGCCATCCAGGAAAAGGCGGTCCGACCCATCGGTGCCCAGAAGGAGGTGAAGATCGATGTGCGCATCCTGAGCGCCACCCACAAGGATCTCGGCGAACTGGTCCAGCGCAACGCATTCCGCCAGGACCTCTACTACCGCATCAACGTCATCGAGCTGCATGTCCCCAGCCTCAGGGATCATCCCGAGGACATCCCCCTGCTGGCCGAGAGTATCCTCCGGCGGCTGGGCGGCCAATGGGGCCAGGACACACCGCAACTCGACCCGGCCGCCATCAGGGCCCTGACCGGATACCCCTTTCCCGGCAATGTGCGCGAACTGGAGAACATCCTGGAGCGGGCGATGACCCTGTGCGAGGGGAACGTAATCCGCACCGAGGATTTGCATCTTCCGCAGCCGAGCGGAGGCTCCGGGGTCACGACCGCTGCCGGCGAACCCCTCCCCGAGTACCTGGGCGAGCTCGAACGGGAGGCCATCCTCCAGGCCCTCGAGGAGACCCGCTGGAACCGCACCGCCGCCGCCCGCAAGCTCGGCATCACCTTCCGCGCCCTGCGCTACCGGCTCAAGAAACTCGGCATCGAGTGAAAGATCCACCAGAAAACAATTCACCACGAAGGCACGGAGGACACGAAGAAAAACCGAAGAAACTTTAATCGACAGGATTTACAGGATTTTTCAGGATGGACAGGATTGTGTTGGATGCTGTGGATGGGCGGCTCGCCTGAACCATGCGTCTCCCCAACAAACCAAGTCACTCTTCCCGCCTCTCTCCGTGTCCTTCGTGCCTTCGTGGTGAATTGTTTATAGGGAACCTGAATAGACAGGATTTACAGGATGGACAGGATTGGTCTGGATACTGTCGAGGGGCGCGTCACTCTACATCCAAGCCACTCTTCCCGCCTTTCTCCGTGTCCTTCGTGCCTTCGTGGTGAATCTTTTTTCCATGGCTGTCCATCCTGTAAATCCTGTCTATTAAAAAAACATCACCCCACAGGCCGGTAGGGTGCCGGGTCGAGGATCGGCGCGCGGCCGGTGACGAGGTCGGCCAGCAGGCGCGCCGAGGCCGGGGCGAGGACCACGCCGTTGCGGTAGTGGCCGGCGTTGACGAACAGGCCCCGGATACCCGGGAGCTCGCCGATGTAGGGAATGCCCTTGGGCGAGCTCGGCCGCAGGCCGGCCCAGTGGCGCTCCACCGGGCACTCCGCCAGACCCGGCACCAGATCCACGGCAAAGGCGCGCAGCTTCTGCTCGGCCGCGGTCGTGGTGGACTTGTCGAAGCCGGTGTACTCCACCGTGCTGCCCACCAGCACGCGGCCGTCGCGGCGGGGGATCAGGTAGTGCTCATGGGCCAGCACGATGCGCCGGAGCAGATCCGGGCTGGCGTGATACATGAGCATCTGGCCCCGCACCGGCTCCACCGGCAGGCGGGCCTCGGTATCGGCGGCCAGCAGCCGGCCGGACCAGGCGCCGGCGGCGATGACCACCCGCTCCGCCTCCAGCCGTCCCGCCGGGGTGTTGACCCCGGCCACCCGGTCACCCTTGAACAGCAGGCCCTCCACCGGGGTATGGGACTGGATGCGGATGTTGCCGGCCTCCAGCGCGCCATGGAGAGCCTGGGCCAGGCGCGGATTGCGGATCTGGGCCACTTCCGGCATCCAGATGGCCGCTTCCGGCACCTTCGCCAGGTTCGGCTCCAGGCCGTGCGCCGCCTGGCCATCCACCAGTTCCACCCGGCGGTGGTGCCGGCGCGCCCACTCCTCCGCCGCGCCACGCTCACCCGTCTCCAGCACCAGCAGGCCATTGCGGGTCCACTCGGGATCGACCCCCGAGGCGTCGCGCATCCGCCGGGCCAGCACCTCGTAGTGATCCTGGCTCCAGGTGGCCAGCTGGGTGACCGCGTCGGGGTAGCGCCACGGGAACAGCGGCGAGAGGATGCCGCCCCCGGCCCAGGAGGCTTCACGCCCCGTCTCGCCGCGTTCCAGGAGCGTCACCTCCAGGCCCGCATCCGCCAGCTCCAGCGCGGTCAGCATCCCGATGATGCCGCCGCCCACCACCAGACAATCGCTCATACGCTATCCTTGTGCATTGCATCGCCCGCCGGCGGCACGGCCGGCATGGGCCGGACCGCCGGTTCCATAAGATGGGAATGTTACCAGCTTCGCCCCCGGCGCGGGCATGCCGGGCGACTCCGGTCAGAGACTGAATTTTTCACCACGAAGGCACGAAGGACACGAAGAAGAACAGAAAGAACCTGAATGGACAGGATTCACAGGATTACTCTGAACACAGTTGGTGGGCAGGCCACGATCCACCAGGGTTTCCTGCAACAAATCAAGTCAATCTTCGCGCCCTTCTTCGTGCCCTTCGTGCCTTCGTGGTGAAAATGAATCGTGCCTTCGTTGTGAATACTATAGTGAAAGAACACACCAACCCGTGGTGGCAGGAAGCCGCCGCGACCCCATCCACCTCACGGAAGAGGAGAGACCGCCATGGAACGGCAGTCGGGCTTCACCCTGCAGGAACTGATCATCACCCTCGCCCTCGGTGCGGTACTGGTCACCGTCGTCGTACCCGCCTTCTCCCATGTGGCCAGCACCAACCGCAGCGCCGCGGCCGTCAACGAGCTGCTCACGGCGCTCCAGCTGGCGCGCAGCACGGCGGTTGCCCGGGCGGTCCCGGTGACCTTCTGCCGCGGTCGGAGCGCCTGCGGGGACGCCGCCTGGCAAGAGGGCTGGCTCATCTTCAGCGACGCGGACGGCGACCGTGTGCTGGAACCGACCGACGGTGACCGCGTGGTGCGAACCGTGGAGAATCCAGCGCCCGGATACACTCTCGACTGGCGCGCCTTCGGATCCAATGTCTATATTCAGTTCACTCCCACCGGCCAGCCTCATGGCCAGAACGGCACCTTCCGTCTCTGCCCGGAGCACGGGGCCATTCGCTACGCGAGGGGGGTTATCGTTTCGCGCACGGGACGCGCCCGGGTCACCCGGGACAACGACGGCGACACGGTGCACGAGGATGCCCGGGGGCGTCCCCTCACCTGCTCCTGAATGCCGTTCATCGGTTCGCGACCACCACCCGTCGGGCCATCCGTGACAGGAACAACAACCTGATCTAAGTAGATAATCATGAAAAGAAATCCTGGATTCACGCTGATCGAGATGATGATCACGGTGGTGGTGCTGGCCATTCTGCTCACCATCGCGGTGCCCAACTTCCGCGCCTTCATCCTCAACAACCGGCTCACCACCCAGGCCAACGAGTTCCTGACCTCGCTCCAGTTGGCCCGGAGCGAGGCCATCAAGCGGGGTGCTGTGCCGGTGCGGATTACCGCCACCTCCGCAGCGGCGGATAACGAGTGGGGGGGTGGCTGGAGAATCTGGTTTGACACCGATGACGACGGGGTACAGGACGCCGGAGAGGAGACCATCCGTACTGTCGAGGCATTCGCCGGGGGCAACAAGCTGGACAGTAGCGGCGGAGTCGCGGTCTTCACCTATAACTCTGACGGTTCCATCGACAGTGCGGACACCCTGAACCTGACCGACGAACGAACTTCAGGTGGTGGCTGCGGGGTCGCTAAACGTCCTGCCCGCCAGATTTCCATCAATCTCAGCGGACGAGCCGTCGTGAGTGCTGAAAAATGTCTATAGCGACCACAGCAGGACATGCGAGAAGTGCCCGCGCCATCCGTCGGATGAACGAATGCACCCAGTCCGGCTTCACCATGATCGAGGTCTTGATCACCGTGCTGGTCCTCTCCATCGGCCTCCTCGGACTCGCTGCCCTGCAGGTTACCGGGCTGAAGGAGAGCCAGATGGCCTACATGCGTTCCCAGGCCGTGCTGCTCGCCTACGACATGGCGGATCGGATTCGGGCCAACCCGTTTCAGGCGGCGAGCTATGTCTACGATTCCGCGAACTACCCGAACGCGCTTCCTGCGGGGGTCGCGGGAACAGACCTCACCGACTGGATCACGAACGAGTTGAATCTGTTGCCGGATGCAGCGGGCGAGATTATCAGCCCTTCGGCTGACAACTATACCATCACCATCCGCTGGAACGAGACCCGGGATCCGGCGGTGGTGGATACCGACTGCCCCAATGACGACTCCGACGGCAAGGACCTGCAGTGCTACCAGCTGGAGGTGGCGCTATGAAACGGCTGCTGCCCGCTCGTGTCCGCCAGCGCCAGGATGGTGTGACCCTGGTCGAACTCATGGTCGCCACCGTCATAGGCCTGGTGCTCCTGGCCGGAATCACCCAGCTCTACCTTTCCAGCAAGCGCAGCTACACCGCACTCGATACACTGGCCCGCCTCCAGGAGAACGGGCGTTATGTGGTGGACACCCTCGCCCGGGATCTGCGCCGAGCGGGCTACTGGGGCGGCAATGCAGACATCACCGCCCCAGCGACAGCGGGAACCGAAGGCCCCTACACACCGCCTGACAATAGCTGCAACACAGGCGACACCACCTGGGGTCGGATGGTTGATCGGCGAGTTTTCGGTATCGATGGAGGAAACGCACTTCCTGATGGGAGCGTGGGTTACGGAGCCTGCATTTCTGCTGCCGACCACCAGGCCGGCGACATACTGGTCACACGCTACGCTTCACCATCGGACGTTGATTTCACTGATGGCACACAATACGACAATGATGAAGATGGCAATCGCCTCTACATGCGCTCATCTCTTTTCGAGAGCCGCATTTATATTGGGAAAAAAGATCCGGATTCAGGGGATCCACTAGCGAATGGCGACAACTCAGTCGCAAAGGAGCCCAACCGCGCCGCCCTGCTCGTCGCCAATGCCTACTACATCCGCAACTCGCGGAATCCGGACAACAGCGCCAGGCAGTGCCAGGGAAACAACATACCCGCCCTTTGGCGTGAAACCCTCGACGCGAATGGACGGCCGGCAGGAGAGGAACTGGCGGGGGGCGTGGAGCAGTTGCAGGTCCAGTGGGGTGTGGACACCAACGGCAACAACTCCGTGAACCAATACGTGGATGCCAGTGGGGTGGCCGACTGGGACGAGGTCATCGCCGCCCGGGTCTGGGTACTGATGCGTGGCGAGTGCGCGGAACCCGGAGCGAACGATACCCGCACCTACAACATGGGCAATGTCGCCTACACCCCCGACGACGACTTCCGGCGCCAGCTCTACGTCACCACGGTGATGCTGCGCAACCCGAACTTCTGAGGTGAGTGGCCATGAAAACGTCCACAATCACACAACACCACGGCCGGAGAGGTCAACGCGGTGCGGTTCTGGCCGTCGCCCTCATCTTCCTGGTGATACTGACCATCATCGGCGTGACGACCATGAACACCTCGGTGCTCGACACAATGATGGCCAGCAACACCCAGTTCCAGACGCGTGCACTGGGTGACGCAGAGGTTGTCCTTGTGGAAGGTGAGGATGACGTGGTTGATATTACAAGCGATGCCACGCCACTCGACTTCAATAACCCTGGCGATCACTACTATGACGCCACAGCGACCTCAACGGAGACCATCGATCCCTCTGATTGGGACTGGTCTGGATATGACACTGAAACAGCCGCAGACGGAGAGAGTCTCTACGTCATACAGTACGGGGGCCTTGAACCCATTCCCGGCAATACAGGCGGTTATGGTGGCAGTGTGGCCTACGGTGGCGCTGGTGGTGGAACTGCAGGCTCGTTTGTGTACGTTTTCCAGGTCACCACACGTGCTGAAAACAGCCGTGGAGCCCAGCGCATCGTCCAGTCTGTTTACGTCACGAATGAAGCGCCCTGAGTTGGACAGGAGGGCATGAGAATGAAACCATCAATCATTTACAGACATCCCAAAACCGCCTTCTTGGCCATGGTGCTCTTCGCTGCGGGAATTTTCGCTGCAGCAGTATTCAATGAACCGCCGGACCAGCCTGATATCACGTTGGCCCCCTACACACTGAAGAACACGAATCTATCGTATGGCGCCACGAAAGCCTACCGCACGTGGTATGAAAACGGCGCATGGCAAGGCGATCTCATTGAATATGACATCGCTGAAAATGGCACACGCTACACTGACGTTGCAGTTGGTTTCAGTCCGCCCGCAATTCTGTCTGATACTGACCCGGCACCCTCTGATGAGATCAGCAACCCGAATGACGGCCATATCAACTGGAGCGCGCGCTCCAGATTCGCCGAGGCTGAAGGACAACTCGCAGACGGCGACACCTCGAACCCCATCCAGTTTGACGGTGTTGTACGTAACGAGACTTACTGGCAGGAGGGCGACTATCCAAATGGTCGCAGAATCTTCACCTACACCGGGGCAGCACAGGAATCTTTAGTCTGGAATTCACTGATAGAGAGTCACAAGATTGCACTTGAGGGCGATCCGAGCCAAGCAAATGATGCACAGGTTAATGTTGCTGCTCTCGCGCTCACTAGAAGCCCAGTGCTTGAGTTTATTCGGGGTAACCGGTCGGATGAGTTCCCTGCCGAAAAGAACTTCCGGCTACGCTGGAGTATTCTTGGCGACATCATTCATTCACAGCCTGTTTATGTGAAGGAGCCAATCGCCAACTTCACCCTTCCATACTATTCAACCTTTAAAACAAACAATAGCGGCATTGACCCGGACACGGACGAAGAAAGGCGTGAAGGTCGGGTATACGTTGGGTCCAATGATGGAATGCTGCATGCCTTCAATGCAGAAGATGGTTCAGAAGTATTTGCCTACATTCCATCAATGCTGCTTTCGGAGCTTCCGGAGTTAACTGAGAGATCATATTACAACAACCACCGCTACTTTGTGGACGGAGAAATATACGCTGGAGATGTATGCATAACCACCTCAAGCACGGCAGCCTGCACAAGCGCTGACAGTTGGAAAACCATACTGACGGGTGGACTGGGATCCGGCGGGAAAGGTCTCTGGGCATTAGACATAACGAAGCCTGACTATTCCACCGACAAGGTAATTGCCGAATACAGTCCGAATACCGCTGCTGGCGGGTACGACAGCAGCCTTATGGGCTACATTTACAATCGCCCACAGGCCGCACTTTTCCCGAACAAGAAATGGTACATCGTGACCGGAAATGGATATGGGAGCAGCTCCCAGGACGTTGGTCTCTATCTTTTCCCACTTGAAAATATCGATGTTGTATCCAAGCTTGTAGCACAGGATTCCTCCGGCACCACAAACGGACTGTCAGGGGTCACCCTGATTGATAGTGACGGTGACTTTGAAGTTGATACAGGCTACGCGGGCGATCTCAAGGGCAACCTATATAAATTCGAATTCACTGGCACGCCCGGAACCCCTCTTTCCACCTCTAACATATCCGTCACAAAACTCATCGCGGTGGGTGAGGACAAACCGATTACCATTGCACCAGATGTCGGAAGACACCCCAACGGGGGTTACTTTGTGTATTTCGGCACGGGCAGCGCCTACAGCGCTGCAGATAAAGCAAATAGCGCGGATATACAAAGCATCTATGCAGTTTGGGACAAACCAGACCAGACATACCCGATCAATGACACCTGCTCATCCAGCGGTGGTACCATCCTCTGCCAGACATTAAACGATGTCTTACCTGACACGTACTCATACCCGTGTGAAATAAATAACACATCAACCACGTGCACCATCTCCTACGGCATGCGCTATGCCACACAAAACACACCAAACTGGTCCAGCCACCGTGGATGGCGCGTTGATCTGCCTAGTGGTGAACGTCTGCTTGGCGCACCACAGTTGCGCGCGGAACGACTTCAGTTCATCACCACCAACCCCACCGTTACGGATGATGACGGAGCACCTGCAATTGAAAGTTGGTTGATGGGGTTACACTGGCTAAACGGTAGTGACGGCGATTACCCAAAAGACGTCATGTACGATCTCAACAAAAACGGAGATCTCGATGACTACGACGGAGTCGTTGCAATCAACGATCTGAATGATGATGGTGACACCACCGACCCAGGTGAAAGAAAAGCGCCAGTCGGACTCAATCTTGGGCCTGGAAATCTTTCCCAGCCAACCATCGCACGTGTCCTTGGCGGAGTGGACATCCACTTCATAAACGGACTGCTCATGCCAACTTTCCAGCCGGAGATGGGACCGCTACTTGGCGGCATGCTGGATGTTACAACCGATTCACCATCCGGAGGCACATCCACTTATACATTTAACAAGCTGATAGATGAGGACATCGCGGAATTCTGCCGGAGTTTTGGAATCCCAGTTTCCGAGTGTATCGGAAGTCCTGCTAATCCTGTAAACGATACCTCATTGTTTGCCCCGGATGCGGGAGGTATCGGTGGACTACCGGACGGTCATGTGCATGCGTACGACAAGGTGCACGGGGTTTCCTGGGTCGATCTCTTCAATCTCGAGCCGCGAAGAGACCTTGCAAGGCTTGATGTGTATACGGGCGACCCGGATGTGCCTGAGGGAAATCCCTGGCATGACGACGGCTTGGTAGATACCACGTATGCAAGACTCAACCGTCTGGGCACTTGGGATGAATCAACCGCGAGTTGGGAGACACCCGAACCCAATAATTTTGACCCCGATGAGAAATTCATTGTCCTGGTTGCGAACGCTGACCTGTCCCCTGGCGCCGTCATACAGATCGGTTGCAAAACCTGGCTTATCCAAGAGTACCAGGACATGATAGCCGAACAACTGGCTCCAGGAGGTGTACTCAGCACCACAGTCACTCCAAATAGCCTCGTCGACAACGATAGTGCTTCTCTGGTCTTCAACTTGAATGACATCCGATCTATGAACACCTGCGATCCCGAGGACAAGGACTACATCCTTGACATGGGCATCACGAAATCAGAAACACCTACAATCCGGGTTTCGTTTAATAACAGGGTAGCGCAGACATTAGGCATAATACCGACGCTACCTGCCTGTGTCTGGGGCATCCAGGATCCCTTGAGCAAGGCCATTTCGACTCCTGTACGTTACACTACGCTAGAGGAGATAAAGCTTGGGCATTTGACACCCGTGAGCAGCTTCAAGTACTGCACTGGCAATCCAAACCCGGATTACATCGACAATTTCTGTATTGACCCTGACGATCCCTACGCAGATCCTTCGGATGCCGATGCCGGGGACATCGCTAACGCTGGATATCGTTGGAGAAATGGTGCCCTTACGGTACAAATCGTCTCCGTCGGCGGCACAGGAGACGACCCCATATACAGCAAGCTTCAACCTACTTCAGGCACCTATACGTCCAAGAACAAAGTGAAAGACAAGCAGTACCTGCCTGTTGATAAGTATGGAAATCTAGTGGGCGGTCTAATTGCCAGGGCCTTTAAGGCGCAGGATGGAGACGGCACGCCGACGGCTGACTTCGGTACTACTGCATTACTCTATGAAGCAGCCATGTTCTTCGACGCTGGCGATTTCCTCGATTACAAAACGGGAAACCGCGACCCTGCCTGTTATGGTGCATCCACATATACTTCTGCACTGGTTCAGGAAGTGATTCAGGGAATGAACTGGGGCAAGTATCAGGCGCTCACCGAAGTTTTCTTCGACGACGGGGTATTGAACTCACTCTACGAGCGATATGTTTCGTTGTGGGATGCCGTACAGACAGCAACCGAAGCGGAGCGGGAAGCAGCACTCAACGCGCTAGCAGCCTTCCTCGCAGAGAATCCGGACATTGCCCTCTATGACAAGCTGCGCAATTTTGTCGGCGAGAAGGTCTGGGAACAGGAAAAGAACCATCAGGAGCGTATCCTGCCAATTGATTGGTACGATCAAGGCGATACCGACACCGCGTCTGATGGGACACCCCAGGATGTAGAGGACATCTCCCGCAACCTGACCCCGGTGCTCGGGCCGAACTTCATCACCGGCCGGCGCACCTGGATCGACCTGAGGCCGTGAGGAGACGCGGCCGGTGCGCCAAGCCGCGCACCGGCCGCGGAACTGGGGACAACGGGGACGACAGCACACCATGAACCTGAAGACTTTCCACCTTACCCGGCGCAAGGCGCGGGGCTTCACCCTCATCGAGCTGATGATCGTGGTGGTCATCGTGGCGATCCTGGCGAGCATCGCCCTGCCCTCCTACCAGGAACAGGTGCGCAAGAGCCGTCGGGCTGATGCGAAGGCGGCCTTGATGGAACTCAGCGGTTTCATGGAGCGGTTCTACGCAGCCAACGGACGCTATGATCAGGATGGGGGCGGCAATGCCGTGACCCTGCCGTTTGACGAATCACCGAAAGACGGCAGTAGCCGCAAGTATTATGACTTGAGCTTACCCGCTGCTGATTTAGATACCGACGAATACGAACTTCAAGCAGCAGCCAAAAACGGGCAGGAAGCAGACAAGGTCGGCGGCACCTCATGCGCCACACTTACCCTTGATCACCTGGGTGTCAAATCGCCTCCAGACTGCTGGTAAACCATCCGGCCTGCACTTGAAAACCCGCGTCGGCATCGACCTCGGCGGTACCAAGACCGAGGTTGCGGTCCTGGATGCGTCGGGCCGTCTCCTGCTGCGGGAGCGCCGCCCGACCCCCCGCGGCGACTACCGATCCGCCCTCGATCTCATCCGCGCACTGGTCGGCGAGGCCGACCGGCGGACCGGCGGCCCCTGCCCGGTGGGGGTGGGCATCCCCGGCTCCGAATCCCCCGCCACCGGCCTCATCCGCAACGCCAACTCCACCTGGCTCAACGGCCGACCCCTGCACGCGGATCTCGAGGAACTGCTCGCACGCCCGGTGCGGCTCGCCAACGACGCCAACTGCTTCGCCCTGTCCGAGGCCGTGGACGGTGCCGGCCGGGGCGCGGAGAGCGTATTCGGGGTGATCGCCGGCACCGGCACCGGAGCGGGCATCGTCATCGACGGAAAAGTCCTGACCGGCATCAACCGGGTAGCCGGCGAATGGGGCCACAACCCCCTCCCCTGGCCCGAACCCCACGAGCTTCCAGGCCCGGCCTGCTACTGCGGACGGCACGGCTGCCTGGAGACCTGGCTCTCCGGGCCCGGGCTGGCCGCCGACCACCGCCGAACCACGGGAACGGGCCTGACCGCCGAGGCCATCGCCGCACGGGCCGTGTCCGGCGACCCGGACTGCCGGACGACCCTCGATCGCCACGCCGGGCGAATGGCCCGCGGGTTGGCCCATGTGATCAACATCCTCGATCCCGAAATCATCGTGCTGGGTGGAGGGCTCTCCAACCTGGCCCATCTCTACGAGGAGGTCCCGCGGCGCTGGGAGTCATGGATCTTCTCCGACACGGTGCGCACCCGGCTCCTTCCCCCGCTGCACGGCGACTCCAGCGGGGTGCGCGGTGCGGCGTGGCTGTGGAATGAATAGTCAGACTTATTAACCGCAGATTACGCTGATTCACGCAGATTTTCTGTCGACTCAAGGATTTCCGATCGGACATCCGGACCGTCCCGTTTCCGGTGGTTCGCGTTGGTCGGAGAAGCGTCCCGTTCCACCCTGTCGCCTGTGCGGCCACCGCAGCGCACCACTGGCAGTGGTTCTGTCAATCCATGCAAATCAACGTAATCTGCGGTTGATTCGCCTTTGTATTTTCCTTCTTCGTGTCCTCCGTGCCTTCGTGGTGAATATTCAGTGTCTGCGCTGCGGCAGCAGCATTTGTCACCGGCTGCGGGAAAGCCCCATCGCCCCCGGGCGGGCCTCCCACAGGCTTCGCTCAGGTCACCGGGCCGGGAATCCTTGTGGGAGGCGCGCCCCCGCGGCGATTTGGGAAACATCCGGTGGTTGTATGGAGGAGCGTGGTCGTGCCCATGGCGCCGCCAACGACTGAAAAGACTTATTAACCGCAGATTACGCTGATTTACGCAGATTTTCTGTCGACTCGGGGATTCCGGATCGGACATCCGTACCGCCCAGTTTCCGGTGAATCACCTCGGTCGTATAAGCGTCCCGGTCATCCCTGTCGTCGGCTCAACCACTGCACTACAACACTCGTAGCGTTCTATTAATCCACGCAAATCAACGTAATCTGCGGTTGATTCGCTTTTTAAGTTTTTCTGCTTCGTGTCCTTCGTGCCTTCGTCGTGAATATTGCTTTCGTGGTGAATACTCAGTTGGCGCCCCTATCGCACCGCCAGCGCCACGGTGTAGTCCCTGCCCTGCTTGACCTTGTCGTAGTTGCCGAACACCTCCCTGAAGCCGCGCTCGATGAAGCGGCGCAGGCCGGAGATGGTGACCACGTAGAAGCGTCCGCCGGGCTTGAGGTGTTCCCGGGCGTCGTGGAGGTAGAGGTAGAGCATCTCCTTGCCCACCTTGGCCGGCAGGTTGGAGACGATGAGATCGAAGCGGCGCCCGCCCACGGCGCTGAAGCCGTTGCTGAGGAAGGCCTCGCAATTGCCGATGCCGTTGACCCGCGCGTTGCGGGCGCTGTAGTCCACCGCCACGAAATCCTTGTCCACCAGGCAGGTGCTCCCCTGCGGGGCCAGGCGCGCCAGCGTCAGCCCCAGCACGCCGTAACCGCAGCCCACATCGAGGCAGTCATCCCCCTCGTTGACCTCGACGTGCTCCAGCAGCAGCCGCGAGCCGTCGTCCACCGCCCGCGGCGAGAACAGCCCCCAGGTGGTATGGAACGTCAGCGGCTGCCCCCGCAGGGTGTCGCTGAAGACGATGTCCCGGCGCAGGGAGTCGATGTAAGCCTTGTCGATTTTCTTGGTCGTTTCAGTCATATGGATATCTCACCGGCCAGCCGCGGGTGACGGGCTCTGGGATCCAACAAACGGATAAACCGCAGATTTACGTTGATTTACGCTGATTTTCATGTCGATTCCTGGATTCCCGGTCGGACAACCGGTCCACCCGCTCTCCGGCAGGTCGGGTTGATCACGAAGACACCCCGGTCTGCGCTGGCGGGTATTCAACCATGGCGCTGCAGCCCAGGCAGTGGTTTTCATAATCTGCGTGAATCAGCGTAATCTGCGGTTGATAAATTCTTTTCCGTCTTGTCCTTTCTTCGTGTCCTTCGTGCCTTCGTGGTGAAATCGCTCTACCGCGGCCGCAGGTCCTCGACCCGCTGGGCCTTGCCCTGGGCCTCGGGGAGGCTGCGGGGCGGCATGAGGTCGAGGCCCGGGGTGACCAGCAGCTCGTCGCGCAGGCGGTGGATGATGTGCCGATGCAGGGCGGCCATGGCGGCGGGATCGTCGCGGTAGTGCTCCGCCTTGATCTCCACCTTCACCCGCAGCTGGTCGATATCCTGTTCCCGGTCCAGGATGATGAGGTAGTTCTGCCCCACCTCGGGGATGCCCAGCAGCACCCGCTCTATCTGCATGGGGTAGATGTTCACGCCCTTGATGATGAACATGTCGTCGCTGCGGCCGGTGATGCGGTCGATGCGGCGGTGGGTGCGGCCGCAGGCGCAATCGCCCGGCAGGATGCGGGTGATGTCCTTGGTGCGATAGCGCAGGATGGGCATGGCGTGGCGCTGGAGGGTGGTCAGCACCAGTTCGCCGGGCTCGCCGTCGGGCACCGGTTCCAGGGTCTCGGGATCGACCACCTCCATCAGAAAGGCGTCTTCCCACAGGTGCATCCCCTGCTGCTCCGGACACTCGAACGCCACCCCGGGGCCGTTCATCTCCGACAGGCCGTAGGAGTTGTACGCCTTCAGATCGAGCAGGCTCTCGATCCGGCTCCGCGCCTCACCGGTGTGGGGCTCGGCGCCGATGAGGGCGATGCGCGGGGTCAGCTCTCCCGGATCGATGCCCTCGCGCTCGAGCCAGCCGGCGAAGTGCAGGGCATAGGAGGGGATGATATGCAGCGCCGTCACGCCGAAATCGCGGATGAGCTTGATCTGGCGCTGGGTGTTGCCTGGCCCGGCGGGCACCGTGAGGCAGCCGAGCCGCTCGGCGCCGTAGTGCATGCCGAGGCCACCGGTGAACAGCCCGTAGGCGGTCATGTTCTGGAACACGTCGCCGGGGCGCATGCCCACCATGTACATGCAGCGGGCCACCAGGTCCGACCAGTTGTCCAGATCCTGCCGGTCATGGAACACCACCGTGGAGGCCCCTGTGGTGCCGCTGGAAGCATGCAGGCGGATCAGTTCCTCCCGGGGGCAGGTCACCAGGCCGAAGGGATACTCGGCCCGCAGATCATCCTTCGTGGTCACCGGAAGCCTGCGGATATCGCCGGGAGAGCGGATATCCTGCGGACCGAGCCCGGATTCGGCCAGGCGGCGTCCATAGAACGGTGACCGCCGCGCCCGCTCAAGGGTCGCCCGCAAGGCCCTGACCTGGAGATCGGCGAGCGCATCCCGGCCGATGGTCTCTACCTCGTGAAGGTGCACTGATGACTCCTGCTGTCTGGTGAAACGGTCTCTGTCAGTCGGCGCCGCGAAAGCCCATCTCCGGCATGCAGGGCGGGGACAGGGTACGGACAGCGGCTGCAACTGCCGGCTGTCATCGACCCGACCCGACAACCCCAATACCCGTGGGCGATCAGTTTATCAGGATCCCACCGCCGTCTTAATCGCATGCCTGCACAACGCTTGCCAGCCGGCCCCTTAGGCTCTAACCTGCAGTTAAAAAATCGGTGCCTGATCAATGCGAAACGCCCTGCCATGAAACCTGAGGTCGGTGGACAAGCCATCACCGTCGTACTCGCTGACGACGATGCCGCCTTCCGTCTCCTGCTGCGACGGGTCCTGGAGAACGAGGGCTACCTCGTCATGGAGGCCTCCGATGGCGAGGAGGCGCTGCGGGTCTGCGAGACCAACCATCCCGACCTGGTGCTGCTGGACGCCATCATGCCGGACAAGGACGGTTTCGCCACCTGCTCCGAGCTGCAGACCCGGGACTGGGCCCGGCGCGTGCCCGTGCTGATGCTCACCGGCCTGGACGACGAGCAGTCCATCGAGCGGGCCTTCTCGGTCGGCGCCTTCGACTACATCACCAAGCCGGTCAACATGTCCGTCCTGAAGCAGCGGGTACGGCGCATGCTCTTCAACAGCCAGGCCGAGCAGCGCATGCTGCACCTGGCCTACCACGACCCCCTCACCGGCCTGCCCAACCGGCACCTGCTCATGGACCGCCTGGAGCAGGCCATCATGCGCGCCCGCCGCAGCAACCAGAACCTGGCCGTGATGTTCATGGACCTGGACCGGTTCAAGCTCATCAACGACAGCCTGGGGCACGACGCCGGCGACCGACTGCTCAAGACCATCGCCGCCCGGCTCGAGGGGGTGGTCCGGCGTTCCGACACCGTGGCCCGCCTCGGCGGCGACGAGTTCACGGTCATCCTCGAAGGGCTCAACCAGCCCCAGGAGGCCGCCCAGGTCGCCCACAACATCCTCGAGGTCATGGCCCGCGACATCGATGTGGAGGCCAGCGCGCTCACCATCTCCGGCAGTATCGGCATCGCCACCTTCCCGCGCGATGGCGAAACCGTGGGCGCCCTGCTGAAGAACGCCGACATCGCCATGTACCGGGCCAAGGAGCTGGGACGCGCCAATGTCCAGTTCTACACCGAGGAGATGAGCGCCGCGGCGCTGCGGCGCCTGCACATCGAGAATGGACTGCGTCGCGGCCTCGCGCGGGGCGAGTTCCGCCTCCACTACCAGCCGAAGTACCAGATCGATGACAACCGCCTGCTCGGCATGGAGGCACTGCTGCGCTGGAATCACCCCGAGGAGGGCCTGCTGCTGCCCGGTGAGTTCATCTCCGTGGCCGAGGAGACCGGGATCATCGTCGAACTGGGAGAGTGGGTCATCCGGACCGCCTGCGAGCAGTTCAAGGCCTGGCAGCAGAAGGGTCGTTCCGTTCCCAGCCTGGCCATCAACCTCTCAACCCGCCAGTGCCGCAACGATGGCCTGGTGGAGTTCATCGGCTCGGTGCTCGCCAGGCATCAGCTGGAACCCGCCGCAATCCAGCTGGAGTTCACCGAGGTGAGCCTGATGAACCAGATGGCCCAGATCGGCGACTGCCTGGAGGCCCTCCATGGCCTGGGCGTGAAGATCGCCATCGACGACTTCGGCAGCGGCTGTTCCTCGCTCACCGACCTGAAGCGCTTTCCCATCGACATCATCAAGGTGGACAGCAGCTTCGTCCACGGACTGCCCGGGAGCAGCGAGGACCAGGCCATCGTCCGCGCCATCGTCGGCCTCGCCCGGGGCCTGGGTCTGGACCTGGTGGCGGAAGGCGTCGAAACGCCGGACCAGGCAGCCGAGCTCCAGAAGCTCGGCTGCCACCAGGGTCAGGGCCACTACTGGCACCGCCCCGCCGAGTCGGAACAGCTGTTCCGCCAACAGCGCGCCTGAACGCCCCACCGGGCCGGACGAGCCTGCCGGTAACAGCGTGCCCCCCGGCACGCCGATGAATCCGCGCCAGCGCCAGGCCCTCCATCACCCCTTGTCCATGCACCCGCTATCCTTTATCCATGACCTCCCGCCTGCCAGACACCGCTCCGAGGGTGTATGGGCAGCGCCAACGCAACATTCCGTAACAGCCGCCAGTAGTTGACATATAGCTGTTCCTGCTACTATGTTGCACTGCAACTAAAGCGCCGCCGACCCGATTGCCCCCGATTGTCGTCCGCGGCTCCACGAATACCGATTACAACGGTCAGATGGGAAAGAGGAGTCAAACACCATGCAAGACGTGGTCATCGTAGCGGCCGCCCGCACGGCCATTGGCAAGTTCGCCGGATCCCTGGCCGGCATTCCCGCCAGCGATCTCGGCGCAACCGTCATCAGGCACCTGCTCGCCACCACCGGCGTGGCTCCGGAGCAGGTCGACGAAGTGATCCTGGGCCAGGTGCTCACCGCCGGTGTCGGCCAGAATCCGGCCCGCCAGGCGGCCATCAAGGCCGGCCTGCCGGTGCAGGTCCCGGCCATGACCATCAACAAGGTCTGCGGCAGCGGCCTGAAGTCCCTCCACCTGGCCGCCCAGGCCATCCGCTGCGGGGACGCCGAGGTAATCATCGCCGGCGGCCAGGAGAACATGAGCCGCTCCCCCCACGTGCTCAACGGCTCCCGCGACGGCCAGCGCATGGGCAACTGGGAGATGGTCGACACCATGGTCAACGACGGCCTGTGGGACGCCTTCAACGACTACCACATGGGCTGCACCGCCGAGAACATCGTCGAGAAGTGGGGCATCACCCGCGAGGAGCAGGACGAGTTCGCCGCCGCCTCCCAGCAGAAGGCCGAGGCCGCCCAGAAATCCGGTCGCTTCGACGACGAAATCGTGCCGGTGGAGATCCCCCAGCGCAAGGGCGACCCGCTGATCTTCAAGACGGACGAATTCCCCCGCCATGGCACCACCGCCGACCAGCTGGCCAAGCTGCGTCCGGCCTTCAACAAGACCGGCTCGGTCACCGCCGGCAACGCCTCCGGGATCAACGACGGTGCCGCCGCCGTGCTGCTCATGTCCGCCGACAAGGCGGAAGCCCTGGGCCTCAAGCCCCTGGCCCGCATCGCCGCCTACGCCAGTGCCGGGGTCGATCCGGCCATCATGGGTACCGGCCCCATCCCCTCCAGCCAGCGCGCCCTGGACAAGGCCGGCTGGAAGGTGGAGGAGGTTGATCTCATCGAGGCCAACGAGGCCTTCGCCGCCCAGGCGATCTCCGTGAACCGCGAAATGGGCTGGGATACCGCCAAGGTGAACGTCAACGGCGGTGCCATCGCCATCGGCCACCCCATCGGGGCCAGCGGCGCGCGCATCCTCGTCACCCTGGTGCACGAGATGATCAAGCGTGACGCCAGGAAGGGCATCGCCACCCTGTGCATCGGCGGCGGCCAGGGTGTGGCGCTGGCCATCGAACGCTGACCCCCCGGGGAGCGCCGGGCGTACCCGGCCGGCTGATCACGGCCCCCACGGACGAATGGATAATCGAACAGAACCTGAACCGGAGAACGACGAGATGGCAAGAATCGCACTGGTAACCGGCGGCACCGGCGGCATCGGCACCGCCATCTGCAAGGCGCTCGCCGACGCGGGCTGCACGGTGGTGGCCAACCACATGCCCGGCAGCGAGGAGAAGGCGCAGAAGTGGCAGGCGGATCGCAAGGCCGAGGGCTACGAGATGGGCACCGTGGCCGGTGACGTCTCCGACTTCGAGTCCTGCAAGGCGATGATCGCCGCAGTCGAGGCCGGCTTCGGCCCCGTGGACATCCTGGTGAACAACGCCGGCATCACCCGTGACGGCATGTTCCGCAAGATGAGCCCGGAGAACTGGGATGCGGTCATCCGCACCAACCTCGACAGCGTTTTCAATGTCACCCGGCACGTCATCGAGGGGATGACCGAGCGCGGCTTCGGGCGCATCGTCAACATCTCCTCCATCAACGGCCAGAAGGGGCAGTTCGGCCAGGCCAACTACTCCGCCGCCAAGGCCGGCATGCACGGTTTCACCAAGGCTCTGGCCCAGGAGGTCGCGCGCAAGGGCGTGACGGTGAACACCATCTCCCCCGGTTACATCGCCACCGACATGGTGATGGCGGTCCCCGAGAGCGTGCGGGAGCAGATCATCGCCCAGATCCCGGTGGGCCGCCTCGGCAAGCCCGAGGAGATCGCCCGCACCGTGGCCTTCCTGGCGGACGAGGAAGGGGGGTTCATCACCGGCTCGAACCTCGCCATTAACGGCGGCCAGCACATGTTCTGATGGCCGGTGAACCATCCTCCGCCGGAGGATGCGGGATACCGGGGCCCGTCCCCGCCCGACGGCGGGGACAGGCCCCTTTCCCGGAGCCCGAACGTCTTGACGCCTGCGGGCGAGTCGGTCAGACTGCATGACCATGTCAGATGTGAGAATTATTAAAAAATATCCCAACCGCCGTCTCTATGACACGGCCATCAGCAGCTATATCACGCTGGAGGACGTCAAGCGGCTGGTTCTCGACCGCGTGGAGTTCCAGGTGGTGGACGCCCGCTCGCAGGAAGATCTGACCCGTACCATCCTGCTCCAGATCATCACCGAGCAGGAAGAGCAGGGCACCCCCATCCTCACCACTGAACTGCTCGAGCAGCTCATCCGCTTCTACGGCGACACGCTTCAGGGAATGATGAGCAGCTACCTGGAGCGCAGCCTGAGCTTCTTCATCGAGCAGCAGAGCAGCATGCGCAATCAGCTGCAGGACCTGGTGACCCAGACCCCGCTGGGCATGATGTCCGAGATGGCCGAACGCAATCTCAACATGTGGAAGACGATGCAGGAGAACTTCCTGGCCGCGAGCGGAATGCAGGGCCCGGCCCACTCCACGCCCAAGAAAGACAGCGACGCGCAGCCCAAGAAGAACGACAAGTAGCCTCCTCCCCGATTCCAACGCTGAACATCTCCTTCCGGACACCCCGGATACCCCACAAGGCACTCCGCAGGGCCCGCCAAGCACGGTCATTCCCACGCCGCCTCGGCACGCTCCGCAGCACAGGGCCACGCCCTCGGTTGCGCTGGGACACTTGACAGATCCACGCCCGGGTCGCTATATTGCATTGCAACAATGTTGCAGCGCACCAGATAGAGGGGACCCCCATGGACAACGAAATGTTCTTCCGCATGACCGAAATGACCCAGAACGCCTGGAAACCCTTCATGGAACTGGGCGAGATCACCACCCGCGCCATGGAGCGCGCCGGGCAGCAGCAGATGGCCCTCATCAACGAGGCACTGCAGGACAGCGCCCGCTACACCCAGAATTTCACCAGCGTGAAGGACGTCAAGGAACTGGTCGAACTCCAGTCCCGGCTGATGGCCGAGGTCAGCGAGAAGTTCTTCAACGTCGCCCGGCAGAACGTCGACAACGCCATGCAGACCGGCTCCGAACTGAACAAATGGTTCGAGACGAGCGTCAACATCCAGGCGGCCGTCAAGCCGGCCGCCCGCGGCACCACGCGCAAGAGCGCCTGAGCCAACCGGTTCCATCCTCCTCGGATTGAGGCCCCCTCCCCGGAGGGGGCTTTTTTTTCATAGACAGGATTGACGGGATTGGGCTGGGGCGGATCTCCTACGGGCTTCGGCGTGGGGCGGGGTGTGCAGATGAATCTGCACCTACCGGAGACGCGCCCTCGCAGCGATGGATCGCAGGCCGAGGTTTTTCAGTGCGCGCGGCGCACCCTACCCTGCTTGGCGCTCTTGGCGGCCTGGCGGTGAATGCCACTGCCCGGTCTCGAGCTCAAAAAAAACCCCCGGACGATGCCGGGGGTCCTTTTCGGGCCGTGGCCCGCGGTGAAGCTGTCGGGATCAGATGTAGAGGCAGATGTCCGACTCGCCGGCAAACTCGAAGAAGGTGGCGGCACCACCGAACTCGAGCCCGTCGATGAAGTCGCTGGTATTGAAGTCGAAGAGATCCACCGTCATCTGACAGGCGATCATCTTCACTTCCGCCTCCTGGCAGAGCTCGCGGAGCTCCTCGATGCTGGCCACGCCCTTGTCCTTCATCTTCTTCTTCATCATGGCGGTCATGACCGTTTCCATACCGGGCAGCGCGGTGCCCAGAACCGGGAACCACTTGTCCATGCCCATGGGCATCGGCATTCCCGGGTTGCCCAGCGGGGAGACCTTCAGATCGAGGTCCTTGCGCACCAGCTGCAGGCCGTAGAAGGTGAAGAAGATCTGGGTTTCATAGCCCAGTGCGGCGGCCGTCGAGGCCAGAATGAAGGGGGGATAGGCCCAGTCGAGGGTACCCTTCGTTGCGATAATCGCCAGCTTTTTCTGATCCATTGCGCTTCTCCGCCAGTAGCTTAGGGGTTGAAACTGCTTCCCGGGGCCCTCAGGCCTTCTTGATCAGGAAGACGAACTTTCCACCCTCTTCACCGGACTCAAGCAGCTCGTTGCCGGTCTGCTTGGCGAAAGCCTCGAAGTCTTTCACGGACCCCGGATCAGTCGCCACAATGCGCAGAACCTGACCACTCTCCAGGCCCGCCAGGGTCTTCTTGGCGCGCAGGATGGGCAGAGGGCAGTTCAGTCCGGAAGCGTCCAGCTCTTGATCAAAAGCGGCCATTCTTAAGTTCTCCTTCATCTGGGTGGATGAATCTCAGTTAATGGGATCCCATCCGGCATTCCTGAATTTGGGTAAGTGTTTATATGGCAATCGACTCACGAACGCAACATGAAAAAATTGATTAAACTGCATTAATCAGCCTTATCATCATGTAGTTCCGGTTCGATGACGCCTACCTTGCCACCCCGCCGCGACGCTATCAAGTACCCGGATAACCTCCCTCGACCGGCACTTTTTCCATCCCCGGCTGTCCATCACACAGGTGGCGCCCCGGCGCAAGGGACTGTCGACGCGGAAACGGCCTGGCGGAGAACTGCGCTGCAATTGCGCACCAGGAACTCTACAATGGTCGAACGGATACTCGGCACGGGAGCTGACGTCCGCCCCCGCCGCGCAGTCTCCGGGCGCCACGGGTCGAGGGCGCAGCGGATTGCCCGGCACATCCTCCGCGGCCGGCGTCCGGGAGAATCCACCCGCGCCGAGGGGAAAGCGGGGCAGACATGGATGGCGCGCTCTTCCCCGTTTTGTGCACATTCGTCAACCACTCTTGCACCACAACCGACCCGAATCCTGAAACTCCACCGGCCTTCCACCCTATGTTAAAGCGACACATCACTCCACTCCTCTGCGCAAGCCTGCTGGCCTGGCTTCCCGTGGGCGGCATGGCCCAGACGGACTTCCAGCTGCCCGACATGGGAGACCCCTCCGCGGCGGCGCTCAGCCCGGAACAGGACAGGAAGCTGGGCGAAGCCTTCATGCGCGAGATCCGGCGTTCCATGACCCTGCTCGAGGACCCGGAGGCCAAGGACTACCTGCGTTCGCTGGGCAGCCGCCTGAGCGCCTACGGTGACGACTCCGGTCAGCACTACAGCTTCTTCATCGTCGACGAGGACAGCATCAATGCCTTCGCCGGTCCCGGGGGCAACATCGGCATTCACACCGGCCTGTTCGCCGCCACCGAGAACGAAAGCGAACTGGCCGCGGTCGTCGCCCATGAAATGGCCCACGTCAGCCAGAAACATATCGCCCGGCAGATTCAGCGGGCCGAGAACCTGAGCCTGCCGGCCCTGGCCGCCCTCCTCGCCGCCATGGTGGTTGCCGGAAAAAGCGGCAACGCCGATCTCGGCCAGGCCGCCCTGGCCACGGTCACCGCCACCAGCGCCCAGATGCAGATCAATTTCACCCGCAACAACGAGCAGGAGGCGGACAGCGTCGGTATGCAGACGCTTTCGGGGGCCGGTTACGACCCGCACGGCATGGCGACCTTCTTCGAGCGCCTGCAGTTCTCCAGCCGCTACTATGGCAAGCCGCCAGAGTTCCTCAGCACCCACCCCGTCACCCGGGATCGCATCGCCGAGGCCCAGCAGCGCGCCCAGCGCTATGACTACCGGCAGGTTCCCGACAGCCTCACCTACGCCCTGGTCAAGGCCCGGTTGCATGTGCTCAGCGAGCCGGACCCCCGGGCCAGCCTGCGCTACTACCAGCGCCTGATCGAGGGTGGCCAGTACCGGAGCGAAGCGGCGCTGCATTACGGCCTGGCGCTGGCCCAGGGCGTCCTTGGCGACCATGCCGCCGCGCGCCATGAGCTCGATGCCCTCATCGCCCGCGAGGGAGAGCACCCCATGCTGCTCTCGGCCCGTGCCCACAACGAGCTCGAGGCCGGCAACCTGGCGGACGCCACCCGCCTCTACCGTGAAGCCCTCAAGGTCTATCCCGGGAACAGCGCCCTTACCCTCCAGTATGCCGAGGCGCTCATCCGGGCCGGGGATGCGGAGAAAGCCCGCGAGCTGCTTCGCTCCCACAGCCGGGAACATCCGGAGGAACCCGAGGTGTTTCGGCTTCTGGCCCGTGCTCACGCCGAACTCGGCGAGCAGGCCAGGGCCTACCAGGCCCAGGCGGAATACTACTTCCTGTCCGGCGATGTCCTGGGCGCGGTACAGCAGCTCAAGGTGGCCCGGCAGAAGGCCGGGAATGATTTCTACACCGCCTCGTCCGTGGAGGCGCGGCTGGCCGAACTGGAGAAGATCGCGAAGGAAGAGAAGGAAGACCGGCGCGACCGGGAGCCGTGAAGATTTTCGGGTGCTGGACGTGTGCCGGCATCGCCTTGCGGTTCATCCACCGACCATAAGCAGGTGCTGAAGTACCCGCGCCACCCACCCTACCCCGCCTCCGTCACTCCCCCTCCCGGATGGACTGACCCTTGCCAATGCGGCCTGATTCGGTATCCTACGAACACAGTCGGTAAGATAACCGGCACCGCAACCATGCGGTCTCAAAAATAAAATCAAAACGCCTGGCAGCCACCGTGCACGCACGATCCGGACTGATCCAAGGCGAAACAATACGACAAGCCGCTCCCCACCAAAGCGGACTGACCGGAGGAAGAGAGCAATGCGGAATTCCGCGAAATCCATTCTCGCCGCTACCGCGGTGAGCGCACTGCTGCTGGCCGCGGGCGGCCAGGGCACCGCACTCGCCGCCCACACCGAAGAACACGCCACCATCATCGATCAGGGCAAGGAAATCGCCTTCGATCGCCGCAAGGGCAACTGCCTGGCCTGCCACGCCATTCCCGGCGGTGTTTCGCCCGGCAACATCGGCCCGCCGCTCATCGTCATGAACAAACGTTTCCCCAGCAAGGAGAAACTGCGCGAACAGATCTGGGATCCCAGCCAGAACAACCCGGACACCATGATGCCTCCGTTCGGACGGCACATGATCATCTCCGAGGACGAGATCGACAAGATCGTGGAGTTCATCTGGTCGCTCTGACCGGCTGCACCGCCATCGACCTGCGCATGAACAATCCACCGGCACCGCCCTGCGAGGCGTGCCGGAACTGCTGGAGGAAGTATCCATGAAGAAGCTGATGAGTGTTGCGGCCATCGCTGCGGCCGTCGCCCTGATGCCGGTGGCCGCCCAGGCCACACCCGAGGAGGATCTGCAGGCGTTCCGGGACTACTACAAGGAGAAGTTCCCGGATGTGCCGTTCGAGGATTACGTCAACGGCTCCTATGCCCTGGACTCCATCGCCCGCGAGAACTGGCTCTCCATCGAGGAGTTCCCTCCCTACGAGCCGGCCATCGAGGAGGGTGACAACCTGTTCCACACGCCGTTCAAGAACGGCAAGACCTATGCGGACTGCTTCCCCGACTACAAGAAGGGCATCCGCCAGAACTATCCCTACTTCGATGCCAAGACCGGCCAGGTGAAGACCCTCGAGCTCGAGATCAACGAGTGCCGGGTCAAGAACGGCGAGGAGCCGCTGAAGTACAAGAAGGGGCACATCGCCTCCATCTCCTCCTACCTGGCCTACCTCTCGCGGGGCAAGATTTTCGACATCAAGATCCCCAACGACCCCCGCGCCCAGGCGGCCTACGAGGCGGGCAAGAAGTTCTACTTCACCAAGCGCGGCCAGCTGAACCTCTCCTGCGCCGACTGCCATGTCTACAGCGCCGGCAAGAACCTGCGCACCGAGCTGCTGAGCCCGGAGCTGGGCCACCCCACCCACTTTCCGGTCTACCGCTCCAAGTGGGGCGAGATGGGCACCCTGCACCGGCGCTACGGCGGCTGCAACGAGCAGGTCCGCGCCAAGGCCTTCTCGCCCCAGGGCGAGGAGTACCGCAACCTGGAGTACTACATGACCTACATGAGCAACGGGCTGCCGGTCAACGGCCCCGGCGCCCGCAAGTAGGCCTGTAGCCACGACGACAAAGCCCCGGGTGGCGTGAGCCCCCGGGGCTTTTTTCATGTGCCGTGCCCGGTTTTGTTCAACGCGAAGGCGCCAAGAACGCCGAGGTATTCATTCGGGGCTGCAGACAACAGTCCGTGGCTGTCGGTGCGGATTCAGTCCGCATGACCGG
>NPID01007890.1_pt1 | contig 32973 bp, 35 predicted proteins | sample 8637491 | NCBI WGS metagenome assembly NPID01 (sample SAMN07420843, study PRJNA396082) | bioreactor metagenome | isolation source: sample BA6 brine-fed electro-methanogenic bioreactor BA | place: Japan: Kochi | collected 2016-06-14 | reverse complement strand
ATGTTATGTCGTTAAGTGAAAATTACGACATTCTCGCTGAATTACTCACCAATATGGTGGATATTGTTTATGGACAAACCCTGGTAGATCTATGGGAAATGCCAGAAATGGATTTGGCCCTGGTCGAAGGGTCTGTATGTCTGCAGGACGAACACAGCCTGCATGAATTAATGGAAGTAAGGGAAAAAGCAGCAATGGTATGTGCTTTTGGTTCCTGCTCTGCTACCGGATGTTTCACCCGGTTCTCCCGTGGTGGACAGCAAGCACAACCAGCTCATGAATCATTCGTGCCTATTGCCGATTTGATTAAAGTAGACTGTGCTATACCTGGATGCCCACCATCCCCTGAAATTATAGCAAAAACAGTTGTAGCTTTAATAAACGGTGACATGGACTACTTACAGCCCATGATTGACTTAGCTGGAATGACTGAAGCATGTGGTTGCGATCTACAACTAAAAGTAGTGAATCAAGCCCTGTGTATTGGTTGTGGAACCTGTGCCATGGCTTGCCAAACCAGAGCTCTCGACATGACTGAGGGCCGACCAGAATTAAACACAGACCGCTGTGTTAAATGTGGAGTCTGTTATGTACAGTGTCCGCGAAGCTGGTGGCCTGAAGAACAAGTCAAAAAGGACTTAGGACTATAGGAGGTTGAGAAAATGGTTTTAGGTACTTACAAAGAAATAGTTTCTGCAAGATCAACCGATAAACAAATCCAAAAAGTCTCACAGGATGGAGGAATTGTAACCGGCCTTCTAGCATTTGCCCTGGAAGAAAAAATCATTGAAGGAGCAGTAGTGGCTGGCCCAGGAGAAGACTTCTGGAAACCAGAACCAATGGTAGCCATGTCTGCAGATGAAATCATCGCAGCTGCCGGTACCAAGTACACCTTCTCCCCTAATGTGATGATGCTGAAAAAAGCCGTTCGACAGTACGGTATTGAAAAATTAGGTACGGTGGCTATTCCATGCCAGACCATGGGTATTAGAAAAATGCAGTCCTACCCCTTCGGTGTCAGATTCCTGGCCGATAAAATAAAATTACTGGTAGGAATTTACTGTATGGAAAACTTCCCATTTGCATCACTACAGACTTTTATATCTGAAAAGATGGGAGTTGACCCCAAACTGGTAGAAAAAATGGACATCGGTAAAGGTAAATTCTGGGTATACACTCAAGATGACGTCTTAAGCATACCACTCAAAGAAACCCATGGTTACGAACAGAGCGGATGTAATGTGTGTCTGGATTATGTGGCTGAACTGGGTGACGTATCCACTGGATCTGTAGGTTCACCTGATGGCTGGTCCACAGTCATAACCAGAACTGATGATGGAAATTCCATCTTCCAACAAGCAGTTGAAGCCGGAGCATTCGAGACCAAAGACATGGCCAATGTCAAACCTGGTCTGGATCTTCTGGAAAAATTATCTGCTCAGAAGAAGGATAAAAACCAGAAAACAATCGACAAGAGAAAAGAAATGGGATTACCTGTTCCATTCTAATTCTCTTCTTTTTTTATTTTAATTACATTTTTATCTCCTGATTATTCCAGGAGGATTATTATGGACACAATAATTATTTTAGGATCCATGGTGATGGTCTGTGTTTATATGATGACCCTTTATTTTTATAACAAATCGAAACAAATTGAAAAAAACAGATCAGATATTATGATTAAGGCTGTTACAGCTTTTCACCAGCATAAATTAAATATAGCTTATAATTATTTTCAAAAAGCATATAAATTATCTCTAAAATCCAGTGACCTGGAAAATACTGCGGAGAGCCTGTATTATATGGCACTGATATTGAAAAGCAATGGAAAACCTGACAGTGCTATGGAATTTTTAAATGAATCTTTACATTATTATGAAAAAATAGGGAACGAGGAAGGTATAGAAAAAATATACTCCCATATAACTGAAATTAAAAATTAGAGGAATAGGTGGACTTACTCTGTTATTATCTGACAGCCCTCTTTTTCCACAATTACTGTATGTTCACTCTGACTTACCCAGGCCCCGGTTTTCTCTCTTAAAACGTGATAGGGATATATTGCCCGGGACTGAATTAACAGTCGTATGGCTGCATTTAATCTTTTTTCATCAAAACCAGGAGTCAACCAGCGCGGACTAAAAGGGAGAACTTTGTACTGTGATTTAATTGTTTTTAACACTTTTTGAGCATAAACCATACGTAAAGGCCGATCTCTTAAAAACCGGAATATGTAGGTGGGTGTTAAATCAGTAACTAATCCTACCCCGTCGGTGGCAAATGGTTCAATGGCCAGAACATCCCCTTCCTCCAGCTTATGGCTATTCTTTTCCTTTACATTTGGTATGGACAAACCAGAGTGCAGTATCCATTGGTCCATACTATGGCCGGTTAAATTGGCCACCGGATTAAATCCGTGACTTTTAATGGTTTCTTCCACCACTGCACCAATTTTTCCCACTTCAACTCCGTCTTTTATGGTACTGATGGCATTAAGTAGTGATTCATGAGAAGCATCAATCATTTTTTCATGGTGATGAACTTTTTCTTCCGGGTATTCCTCTTTATCTAATTCTTCATATCCTGGAACCAGAATACTGGTAGCTGTATCTGCAATGTAACCATTAATATGGGCTCCCAGGTCTAATTTAAGTAGATCACCTGCTTCGATCAACAATTTATCATTAAGGGGAGAGCTATAATGGGCAGTTATTTCATTAATTGAAACATTACATGGGAAAGCAGGTGCCCCGCCCCGTTCAATTATTTGACTTTCTACAAAATTTATCAAATCTATAACAGGCATCCCATCTTTAATTAGTTTAACTGCGTCATCTCTTACTTTTGAGACGATTTCACCGGCTTTTTCATAAGATTCTAACATAAATATCACAAATCTCTCTTAATTTTAAAATTCAATCTGGCATTTATTGTAAATCATTTATAAATCAAAGCAATAGATTTAAAATTATCATTCTAAATATTTATAAAACAGGGATTAAGTAAGTATCAACTTTATGGCAATTTTTATATATCTTCTACAATAAAAAGTAAAGGGAGGGAATTAAAAATGGCTGAATTATTAGCAATACCCCAAAATATTTTTCTATTGGCCATAGGAATAATTGCTTTAATAGCAATAATTGTAGTGGTAGTCCAGTGGAGAAAGGTGAGGGAAACTCAAAACGATGTTCTTATCATGGATAGGCAGATAGAACTTAAAAAAATTTCCATGGTTGAGAAGGACTTAGAATCTAAAAGGCTGATGGAAACCACCATACCTCTTCCTAAAGACCAGCAGGAAAAACTATCCCAAATTCGGAAAAATACCTCTGATCTTATGCACGAGGTGGGATTTTTACATAGTGAAATCAGTGAACGACTGGCCCGTCTGGAAGCTCAAAGTGAATATAAAAAACTTCAAAAACTATTAAATGAAATTGAAGAAAAAGAAAAAAAGCTGGATAAAAATACTAAAAAAATTAAGGAGGAATGATTGATGACTCCCATAGAACTTTTAGCCATACTGATTTTAGCCGGTGCCATAGTAGTGCTACTGTATTACTATCTGCAGAATAATGGCTATGCTGGCATGGGCAAGATGAAAAGCCAAGTATATGAATTAGGGGATAAGGTTAGTGGACAGGAAACTGTTTCTGAAGCAAGTGAAAAATTCTCAGGTGTTGGTGAAAAAATGTCAGGAGTAGGAGAAAAAGTATCTGGAGTAAGTGATAAAATAATGGGCAAAGTAAAAGATGTTCCTATCAGTACCGATATTTTATCCAATAAAATTGACGCTTTTTTAGATGAAAAAAGTGATGAATTAATAGAAGACTGGTCATTAGCTACCAAAACGGATATTGAAGGCCTGGAAAAACGAATGAATGTAGTTACCCGGGACATCGACTCACTGGAAAAAAGATTCAATGAATATCGTGGATTTACCAATAAAAAACTGGATTCCATTGATGAGAGGCTGAAAGCTCTGGAAGAACCTGAAGAATAATTTCTTCAATTTTTTCTAATTTTATAATTCATGGGGCAAAGCTTTATATAGGAATACCACTAATGTTAAGTTACAGCGGGGTGGGGTAGTCTGGTGATCCCGCGGGGCTCATAACCCCGAGAGCCCTAGTTCAAATCTAGGCCCCGCTATTTTTCTTATTTTATCATAATTTAATTCTAAAAATTCTTTTATCCTTTTTTCTTCTGAATATTATTTATAGGAAGATTTACTTTTATAAAAAAAGTATATTTATACAATGCCATTTTCCGGACCAAAAATCACCAAAGAAAATCTTTCCCGGCATAAAGTCATAGAAAACTATGATAAAATGAGCAAATGGTATGATATTTTCACCGGGCCAGAAAAGCAATATATTTATTATGGCTTGCAGATTCTACAGATAACTGAAGGAGATAAAGTTCTAGAAATAGGGTTTGGCACAGGTGATGCTTTGATAAAGCTGGCTCAATCCGCTGGTGATTCTGGTAAAGTATATGGGATTGATATTTCAGAAGGCATGCTTAATGTCGCTGAGTCTAAATTAAAAAAATCAGGCCTTTTAGAAAATATTGATTTGGTTCTAGGAGATGCTACTCAACTTCCCTTTGAAAATGAATTTTTTGATGTTTTATTTATGAGCTTCACTTTGGAGCTTTTTGATACTTCTGAAATTCCAGTAATCCTTTCACAGTGCCTTAGAGTCCTAAAAAAAGGAGGTAAAATGGGTGTGGTGGCCCTATCTGATAGGGGGGATGATAATCTCATGACTAAAATTTATAAATGGGTAAACCAGAATTTTCCAGATTATGTTGATTGTAGGCCCATTTTAACTCTGCAGGAACTAAAAAAAGCCGGATTTTTCATTAAAAAAGAAGAAGAACTTACTATGTGGGGTCTTCCAGTGGATGTAGTAGTGGCTGAGAAATAAATAGAAGGAAGTTTTATATGGGACTAATCATAACTTAATCTTAGATCAGGCTATTAACTATAATAATTATTCTTATTAGTTTCATATATCCCTTTTATTTATAGATTGATGGCAAGCCGAAGGGCGGCCACCGGTTTCCCGTAAGGGTTCAAACTGAGGAAACTCCACCCATCACACAGATCCACGGTGCTGTGAGGCACCTGCTGAGAAGCTGGACTCTGGAGCAGAAACGAAACGTCTTTTGGTGAATGAAAATGAAGCTTCATCTAAAGAAGCAGAAAGACACTAAAAGGAACGGTGAAACGGCCAATCCGTGGGATGCAAGGGCAAATGCTGCTGATGAAAACTGTATGAGGCAGAGGTAGTCCGCCTAGATGAATGCTGCCGAAACAGGAGGTGGGTTACTCCCGGCATGCCATCACTTTAAAATAGTACATATTTTCATGGGGGCCTATTCTAAGTATATGTCTGGTTTTGACGGATTAGTGCCTTATTATTTTACCATTTCTTATTTTTATTCCATTATCTGCGTATTTTACTAATTCAGGATTATCAGTACACATAAGAATAGAAGTTTCGTTTTTAAATGATTGTAACAATTTTATAAATTCCTCGGAATCTGTTTTGTTTAAATCTCCCGTAGGTTCGTCTGCTAAAATTATTAAAGGTTTGTTAATAAGTGCTCGGGCCAGGGCCACCTTTTGCTGATCAAGGGGGGATAATTTTTTTGGACATTCGGTATGGTTTTCAATACCAACATAGTCCATTAAATCTTTAGCTTTTTCCTTTGAGGAATTTTTCATAGGTAATAAAACATTTTCCAGAGAATTAAGATAATTTAAGAGATTGGATCGTTGTAGAATGAATCCAATGTTATTTCGAATTAATTGGGATCTTTCTTTAGTAGATATATTATCTATCTGATTTTTATTTAGCATTACTGAACCAGAAGAAGGTTGCTTAATTAAAGCCGCAATTTTGAGAAGAGTGGATTTACCTGAACCAGAAGGCCCGTAAATCATAATAAATGAGTTTTTGGGAATTTTTAAAGAGACATCATCCAGTGCCACATTTTCTCCACTAGGATGAAGATAAACTTTCCCTACATCTTCTAATTCCAATACATACTCATTATCCATTTCTTAAAACCACCGATACATTATTTTTAGAAGCAAGCCAGGCAGGATAAATACCAAGGATAAAACTTAAAAGCGTAGTTATTAAAATTGAGAACACAATGAGCCACCAGGGGAGTATAATATGTAATGAAATGAATTTAAAAATGTCTGTGATAACAAACAGACCTAATGAACCTAAAATAACTCCAATTAATGATGCTATGAATCCCAATAAGGCTGCTTCCAGGGCAAAACTGAGTAATATCTGATTTTTGTTGAAGCCCATTAATTTTAAGAGCCCTACTTCTCTTCGCCGTTCCACTTCATTGAAGTACATGGTAGTTAAAACCCCTAAAACTCCAATTAAAAGGCCTATGCTGGCTATTCCATCTAAAATATAAATAATAATTTTAAAAATATTTTTTAGAAATATTAGTGAACTATCCTCAGAATTCACACCTAGGGTGCTGTTTAAAAAGCTGGAAAGAGTAGAACTTAGATTAGTGGAACTGGTATTATTCACAGAATCATTCAAATCATTTTGTGTATAGGACTGAGCTTGATCCAGGAAGCTATTGATGCCAATTCCAGAACTTAATAATATTAAAAGAAATATAACTCCAAAAGATATTCTTAATATGGTGGAAACATTTCTTATTTTGTTTCTGCGCATATTTTTTAGAGCCAAGGCATATATTCTCATTTTAATCAAAACCAGTTTTTAAAAAATATGGAATAAGGGGCTATTTAAGTATTTTTATTCTGGAGCAAAAAATTCCATTATTCCGGATATAATCAGCCAGATGGCAATTAAAGCTGCCAGATAATATGGGTCCCAGGCAAATGAACCTAAGATAATGTAAAGAATACCCAATATAATACCTAGACCACCTAGACCTTTACCTGCATTGTTTTCGGCTTCAAATAAGGTAATTATTCCGGAAATAAATATTAAAAACCCGATAATGTACAACCAGAAACTGGCTAAAATACTAAAAGCCAGTATGTTTCCAAATAAACCTATCCCTACTATTATTCCAATAATTCCCAGTATTAAATAGGCGGCACTGGAAATTTTATTAATATGCCAACTTTTAAAACTTTGTCCCAATAACCAAATACCCAAAAATAGTATTCCGATTCCAGCTAGAACGCTGGCGGCAAACACACTAATTAAGGGGAAACATATTACTAAAAAACCTAAAATTATAGCTAATATTCCTAAAAGAACATTTTTTCCTTCCATTTTATTCCCTCCTATTATCTAGCCCCATTAAAATTAATAATATATTATGGTTTAGATAAATAAAAAATTAATTAAAAAATTTTTTATTGTAACAATTATTTATGTAAAACTTGGGATTTTATAAGAAAAGTAATGGGGATAAAATGAAGGGAAATAAATGGTCCGTAGTTATAATTGCCTGTTTAGCTATTTTTATCATCGTTCTTGATTCATCTGCTATGAATGTAGCCATAAGTACATTGGTGGTGGAACTAAATACTACTTTAAGCACTATACAGTCCATAATTGCACTATATGCTTTGATAATGGCATGTTTCATGCTTTTAGGAAGTAAAATTCAGGATATTTTGGGTAGAAAAAAGACATTTTTAACTGGAGTTCTGATATATGGTGCAGGTTCATTAATATCTGCTCTGAGTTTAAATGCCCCCATGTTACTTGTGGGGTGGGCAGTTTTAGAGGGAATTGGAGCTGCTTTAATGCTGCCGGCAACCACTACTATTGTGGGGGCAGCGTATTCTGGAAAAGATAGAGTTACGGCTTTTGGAATTTGGGGAGGCATAGGTGCCATAGGTGCCGCTGTAGGTCCGATTGTAGGTGGATTTTTCACTTCATTTATCACCTGGAGACTGGTATTTGGTTCAGAAATAGTGATTGTTGCTGCTATATTGATATTTCGTTCATATCTATCCGAATCAAAACCTTCCCTTAAATGGAAGGATCTGGATGTGGTGGGAAGTATACTTTCCATACTATCTTTATTATTGATTGTTATGGGAATGTTAGCCTTAAGATCTCCTGAAAACTGGGCATATGTCACTTCTCTAGTATTTTCAGGTATCCTACTATTTTTAGCCTTTATTTGGTGGCAAAAAAGACGCATACATAGAGGTCAGGAGCCCCTGTTTGACATAGATCTATTTAAAAATAGAATATTTACTCTGGGAAACATTAATTCTGTCTTGCAACAAATTCCTCTGGCAGGGCTGCTTTTTATAATACCTGTGTTTCTCCAACAGGTTACTAAAGTAGATGCTTTTATGACGGGAGTTGCACTTCTACCGACTTCCATTGCAGTATTCATATTTTCATTTTTTGGAGGTCGATTATCGGTTAAAGTTAACCCAAAATATATTGTAATGGCAGGATTCCTTATTTCGGCGCTGGGGGCGCTGATTTTAAATGATGAGTTTAATTTAAGCACACAGATAGTGGATATTATTCCAGGAACAGCAATATTTGGAATAGGGGCCGGACTTTTACTTTCTCAACTAACTAATCTTACCATGTCTACTGCCCGTGAGGAACAGGAGACCAGCGCTGCAGGTTTCCTTAATACCTCTAAAAATTTAGGATATTCCATGGGAACGGCACTGATTGGTGTTTTCTTACTTATAGGAATATTTAATGGTCTGGTTTTTGCCATCGATGATTCTGATGTATCGGGTAATATGACTAAAGAACAAATAGAAAGTAGCTTATTTAAGTATGTGGAGAAAATGCAGACCTCTCCACCTCCGGGTATTCCTACCAGTAAAGTAGGGGAAGCACAAAAAATAACAGATTATGCCATTTCCTATGCCATGAAACAAACATTTAATTTACTGGCGTTAATCCTATTTTTAGGATTTATAATTAGTATATTCCTTCCTAAAGGGCAAAACAATAAGAATTAGATAATTCTAATTCATTTTTTTTATTTTTATTTTCTTTCAATAAATAAAATATTATTCTACTCTACTTTGTGTTGGATAGATGTGTATCTTATGTCATTAACTCTTGGATTTTATAAATTCTTTTAATTTAATTAAAATAAATAGTGATAAAATAAATAGTAAAAGATTTACCTATTAGTTTACTTGAAGGTAAAACTCATATTATCAAAGAAAAAAAGAGTTGGAAAATAATATTATGAAAAAGAATAAATTTGATTGGAGATTTATTTTTAAAATTAATATTTTAAAAAAATTTTAAAAATTAATGATTAATAGCATCCTTGACCTTGTCAAAGAAACCCTTATCATCGGTGTGGATCTCGTCCCCACTGATATCTGCAAATTCCTGTAATAGTTCTTTTTGTTTGGAATTCAGTTTTCTAGGGGTTATCACTTTGACCTTAACATAAAGGTTACCATTACCATTCCATCTTAAATGAGGCATGCCCTGGCCTTTTAGTCTGAAAGTGGTTCCACTTTGAGTTCCACTAGGTATTTTCAGATCTAGAGGTCTATCTAGGGTAGGTACTTCTACAGTATCTCCTAAAGCCGCCTGGACAAAACTGATGGGTTTCTCAAAGTACAGATTGGCCCCTTCCCTTTCAAAGAGATTGTGGTGTTTTACATTGAGCATTACATAGAGGTCTCCTGGAGGTCCTCCACGATGTCCCACTTCCCCTTCACCAGGCACTCTTAATCTGGAACCGGTCTCCACGCCGGGAGGTACCTTGATATGGATGGTACTGGTCTGTTTAACCACTCCTCGACCATGACAGTTTTTACAGGGCTCTTCTACTATGGTACCTTCGCCCTGACAGTCATGGCAGGGCCGGATATTTACCATCTGACCCAGGAAGGTGTTATTGACCTGACGAACCTGACCGGTTCCTCCACATGTTTCACACTTTTTTGTCCCGGTTCCGGGTTCAGCACGGGATCCATTACACACGGGACAAGTTTTGCTGTGCGGTACTTGAATATCCGTTTCCAATCCATCAAATGCATCTTCCAGGGTGATAGCCAGGTCATAATAAACGTCACTGCCTTTTTGTGGGCCATGTCGTCTTCCTCCCCCGAATCCGAACATGTCAAAGATATTTCCTACATCAAATCCAAATCCACGGAAGATATCATCGAAGTTTATGTTATTGAATATATCCTCTTGGGAGAATCCATTCATTCCGGCATGTCCAAACTGATCATAAGTGTTTCTTTTTTCCTCATCAGAGAGCACGGCATAAGCTTCACTGATTTCTTTGAATTTGTCTGATGCTTCTTCGTCTTCACTTACATCGGGATGGTACTTCATTGCCAGTTTACGATAGGCTTTTTTGATTTCTTTTTTATCGGCTCCTTTTTCTACACCCAGAACCTCGTAATAGTCACGCTTTTCTGCCATTTATTGTTCACCTTGGATAAGATTAATGAATGATTGATAAGAATCAGTTTTTAATAATAATTCGTTATTATCTTAAAATTTTATCTTAAATTGTCTCGAAATTTGTCTTGAAATTTCGGGATTTTGCATTCTTAAATGCTTTTTTAATTAGCTTATTTATTAATGTTAATTAAAGTTATTAAATTTTATATAATTTTTTAATTTATAGGGGGAATATGAGGAAAGTTTGAAAAAAATTTAGAAAATAATAAAAATTGAAAGTAGGAAAATCCTACTCTCATTTATCTTAGTCGTTTACGCAGTTATTAACCATAAATGGTTTAAATAATCTTTGTAAGACAATATTTGGTCTGAACTTACTTTTTAACTTCGTAGTCAGCATCAATGTGGTCGTCTTCACCAGGAGCTCCCTGATCCGCACCGGGTTGGCCTTGTTGTGCTTGTTCTTGCTGGGCTTGGGCTTGTTGTGCTTCTTGGTAAATAGTGGCACCAATTTCCTGCACTACTTTGGTGAGTTCTTCGGTTTTGGTCTTAATGGCAGCGAGATCGTCGCCAGTTACCAGTTCTCTTAGTTCACCCACAAGTTTTTCCACATTTTCTTTCTTATCTGCAGGTACTTTGTCTCCTAATTCTTCCAGGGTCTTTTCAGAGGTGTAGATCATGGAGTCAGCATTATTACGGACTTCAATCTCTTCCTGTTTCTGTTTATCCTCTTCAGCGTGCATTTCTGCTTCTCTGACTTTCTGGTCGATTTCATCGTCAGATAACTTGTTAGGGGCAGTAATGGTAATGGCCTGTTCTTTACCAGTTCCCATGTCCTTGGCAGATACATTCATGATACCATTAGCATCAATATCAAAGCTCACTTCAATCTGAGGGATACCTCGAGGGGCAGGGGGTATTCCCACTAACTGGAATCTACCCAGAGTAGAATTATCGGCAGCCATAGGCCTTTCACCCTGCAGGACATGAATATCTACTGATGTTTGATTATCAGCTGCTGTGGAAAATATCTGACTCTTTTTAGCAGGTATGGTGGTATTCCTTTCTATCAGCTTGGTGGCTACTCCTCCCATGGTTTCTATACCCAAAGATAAGGGGGTAACATCCAGTAAAACCAGATCTTTAATTTCTCCAGCCAGCACTCCACCTTGAATAGCAGCACCCATGGCCACACATTCCATAGGGTCAATTCCACGCTCTACAGGTTTTCCTACAAAGTCTTCCACAAATTTCTGAACTACAGGCATACGGGTAGGTCCACCTACCAGAATGATTTTATCCACATCAGATTTACTCATTTTAGCATCAGCTAAAGCCTGTTCCATGGGCCCGGAACATTTTTTAATGATGGGGTTAACCAATTCTTCCAGTTTTGCCCGGCTTAAAGTCTGAATTAAGTTTTTAGGACCATCAGCTGCTACCGTAATAAAGGGAAGATTTATTTCGGTAGTGAGGGTGGTGGATAATTCTATTTTTGCTTTTTCTGCAGCTTCCCTTAGTCTTTGCACAGCCTGGTCATCTACCATGAGGTCAATACCAGTTTCCTTTTTGAATTCATCAGCCAGGTACTTCATAATGGCGTTATCCATATCAGTTCCACCTAATTTAGTATCACCACTGGTGGATCGAACTTCAAATACTCCTCCTCCGAAGTCCATGATGGTAACATCAAGAGTACCTCCTCCAAAATCAAATACAAGAATTTCTAATTCTTCATCCTCTTCCCGATCAATACCATATGCTAAACTGGCTGCAGTAGGCTCATTTACTAGTCTTACCACATCCAGACCAGCTATGGTACCTGCATCTTTAGTAGCAGTCCGTTGGTTATCATCAAAATAAGCAGGTACAGTAATCACTGCTTTTTTAACTTCTTCTCCTAAGAAACTTTCAGCGTCTTTTTTTATTTTTTGCAGGATAAATGCGGAAATTTCCTGGGGAGTGTATTCTTTACCTTTTATATTTACCTTACGGCTGGTTCCCATACTCCTCTTAATGGCACTGATGGTATTTTCGGGATTAGTAACTGCCTGTCTTCGGGCTGGTTCTCCTACTAACCTCTGACCATCGTCAGTAAATGCCACGTAACTGGGGAAAGCTTTACCATACTGGGATGCACCTTCTGCAGCAGGAACCATGGTTGGTTTCCCCCCTACCAGAACGGCAGCTGCAGAGTTACTTGTTCCTAAATCAATACCAATAATTTTTTCTTTTTTATTTGCCATAAATTCACCTCAAATCTTTAAATTGATTTAAATTAATTTAAAACACTGATTTTTTTAAAATATCTTATTTAGTCTTTTTTTTATAAATCAAATTCTTAATAAATTTTAATATAATAAACTCTTAAGAATCATTTTTTTTACAAACTTTAACCATGGAATATTTAATTACCTTATCTTTTAAGATGTATCCTTTACTTAATTCATCTATAACCATACCATTTTCAAATTCAGAATGATCTTCTGCCATTAATGCTTCATGTTTAAATGGATCGAATTTTTCACCCTGAGCAGGTATTTCTTTTAATCCTTCCTTTTCCAGTATAGTTTTAAGTTTGCTGTAAATTAGTTCTAATCCTTCTCTAAGGTCTTTTTCAGTTTGACAACTCTCTAAAGCACGTTCAAAATCCTGATAAACATCCAGAATTTTTAGAATAAGTCCTTCAGTTGCGTAATCAATGGTATGGGCGTGTTGTTTTGCAGAATGTTTTTTATAATTATCAAAATCTGCATGTATTCTTTGTAATTGAGAATAATATTCTGAACTTTTTTCTTCTTCTTTATTAAGCTCTTCTTCATTTTTTTTTAGCTTTTTTTCCATTTCTTCTATCTGGACCAGTGCTTCTTGAAGGGCGCTATCTTTTTCTTCTATAAGAGATTCTTTTTCTTTTAATTCAGCTTTGAGTTTTTTTATATCCTTATCGTCCCACATTAATTCACCTTTTCCATGATTTAAATAAAATAAAAATGATTCTCTCTTCAAATAACTTTCTGGAATTAAAGTTACCAGAGGTTATACTATGTCCTCTTATGATTATAGTTACAAAAGGTTATATAAACCTTTCTACAATAGTAGTTTGATGACTGAAAATTCATTTGATGAGATGGATATAGAGGCCATACTTGATGTTATGGGCTGCCGTACAAGGCGTGAAATAATTACTCTTTTAAGAGAAGAACCTAGATTCGTGAGCCAAATATCTAAAGAGCTTGAAATTGGACAAAAAGCAATTATAGAACATTTAAGAGCTATGGAATCTCTTGGAATTCTCAGGTCTTCTTTCAAAAAGATTGAAAGGGGCAGGCCCCGTAAGTATTATGACATGTCCCGGGATATTACTGTGAACATAATCATTAATCAGACTTCATTTGAAGTGGATATTACTGAAAAAGCCCTGAGCAGGAAACAACTTCCTTCAGGTGAAGAGTGGTCAAAACTACTCAACATAGAAAAAAGAATACGTATGGGGCAATGGGAAGCTATAGAAGAATTAAAAAGCCTAATAAGATTATATGAAACTCTAAAAAAAAGAGCAGAAGATCTTTTATTGGAAATTGAAGGTTCTAATGATGATTAAATAAACAATATTTTAATTTAAATTCTGGAAAGGGGACATTTAATTGATTTTTGTTTGTGGGGGCCGGGATTAAAACGATAATTAAGGAATATTTTATTCCCCACAAACCTCTACTAATGTCTCTTTTATTATAAATAGCTTTTAATATATATAAAATTATAAATATCTTATTTTCCATATTTATAAGCAGCTATGGCGGCCTGGCCTAATGATATTGATCCGTCTCCTGCACAGGAGCTTTGGTGTTGAACAAATTTATATCCACGTGTTTCCAAATAATCTTTTATGGCCAGACTGATGGCTTCATTATAGAAAACCCCTCCAGATCCTCCAATAACATCTAATCCTTTTTTATCAGCAGATTTAATGGCCAGGGCAGCCATTCCATGGGCCAAACTCTTTTGAGCAGCAAAGGCAATATTCTTATTCTTTTCACCAGCTTCGATTCTATCCATCACTTCTTTTAAAAGAATTGAAGTATCCAGCACATATCTCCCGTTCTCTTTTTTTATTTCAAAAGGTATTTGAAACTCTTCTTCCCCATAAAATGCCACTGATTCCAGTTTCATAGCACACTCGCCTTCATAAGTGCGTTCTCCACATATATGGAGAGCAGTGGATATGGCATCAAGAACTCTTCCAGTACTGGTTGTAATTCCTACATTGAATTCACGATTCAGCTGCTGCTTTAAAATATCAATTTCTGTTTTTCCCCGGGGGAAGTAATCCTTATAATTATTTACCATTAATTCATAAAGATCAGCTTCCGAATATTGATTCTCAAGCATGGAATATAACATTCTGGCAGGATACCTGGTACATAAATCCCCTCCAGCCATTTTTTGAGGCATAAGGCTTCCCAAGCGCTGGTAGTTATCTTCGTTTGTATATAAAATTTCCCCTCCCCAGGCAGTACCATCCGCACCATATCCTACTCCATCTGCAGCAATACAAATCATTTCACTTTCATTTACATCCACTGAAAGAGCGGCAGCATGAGCATGATGGTGCTGAACAGGCAGCACCGGACAGGAGAACTTTTCAGATAATTTTTCTGCCAGCTGGGTGGTGAAAAATTGAGGGTGTGCATCACAGGCCACCATATCCACAGTTTCTGTTCTGGTTATAGCCAGCAAGTAGTCTATGGCTTCTTGCAGATACTGGTAAGTGGCATATTTGGTGGTATCTCCTATATGCTGGGATAAATAGCAACGACCTTGTTTTAAAAGAGAAAAAGTAACATCTATTTCAGGACCTAAAGCCAGGACTGTCAGGTCTTGTGTTAGGGAGGATAGATCATATGGTTCTGGAGCATATCCTCTTGAACGGCGAATAAAGGCCATGTCATCTCCTCTAAAACGTACAACTGAATCATCGCAGCGGTTAATTATCTCCCGATCATGTAAGAGGAAATAATCAGCAACACCATCCAGATTTTCCATAATTTCATGATTATGGATTAACATGGGTTCTCCAGGTAGATTAGCAGAAGTCATGATATACGCTGGTTGGGAGCTGTGGCTAAAGAGAAGATGATGAAGCCCGGAATAGGCCAGCATAATCCCTATGTTATGCAGATCTGGAGCTACTGAAGGGGCAAAGTCATAATTTTCACTTTTTTTTAATACCACAATGGGCCTTCTTCTAGATTCCAGGGCTTTTTGTTCCAGGTTTGATACCCGGGCAAAAGTTTGGACAGTTTTAAGATCAGGAGACATACAGGCAAAGGGCTGGTTAAAACGCCCTAATCTTTTTCTCATTTCTATGACGACATCTTCCTGATTAACATTACATACCAGATGAGTTCCACCTATGCCTTTTATGGCCAATATTTTCCCCTTATCCAGCAGTTGGGCTGCTTTTTTTACAGGGTTATCTACTTCCAGTTTTTGTTCTTTATATAAGAAAACAGAAGGCCCACACTCACTGCAACAACTGGCTTCGGCATGATATCGTCTATTTTCCACATCACGATATTCTTTTTCACAGGAGGGGCATAAGGGAAATGTCTCCATACTGGTTCTTTCTCTATCATAAGGAACTGATTGGATGACGGTGAAACGTGGCCCACAGTCTGCACAGGCAGTAAATGGATAATGGTATCTTCTATTATTTTCTTGATGCAATTCCTCTAAACAGGCAGCACAGGTAGCAACATCAGAAGGTATGACTGATGATCCTGAAAAATCAGAAGAACTTTCTCTTATTTCAAAATCTAAATAACTTTCTTCATTATCTAACCATTCCACTTTCAAGGAAGAGATTTTAGATATGGGAGGGGCCCGGGATTTTAAATTTTTCACAAATTTTTCTATGGCTGGTGTATTCCCTTCCAGTACAATCTCTACAATATTCCCTAAATTACGCACATAACCGGGAAGATTAGATTTTTTGGCTAGCCGGTAAACAGTGGGTCTAAAACCAACTCCCTGCACAATTCCTTCCACTAATATGCGTGCTTTAACCAAGTTCACACCTCTTATATCCCATTTAATTTTAATCAATTCTCTTTATAAAATAAAATCAATATAATTACCTTTTTTATTTAAATTCAATCATTAAATAGGAATGAATCTATTTTAATCTTCATTTGGTCTTTTTTCACACATGGGTTTCAAGTGTATTTATCACTCTTTTTAAATATTCCTCCTTATATATTCATCTAGGAGAGTTGATAAAACATGAGACAAATTTTGGAGAAATTAGTAAATGGTGAACTTTCTCTGAAGAATGCAGAAAAACTCATCAAATTAAATCAAATAAAAGAAGTAGAAGACTTTGCCAAAATTGACCTTTCACGGGAATCACGCACTGGATTTCCTGAAGCCATATTTGCCCCTGGAAAGCAGGATAAGGAAATAGTAGAGATTATTTTAAATTGTATGGATAATCATCACCTGATGGTAACTCGACTGGAAGAAGAACGTTTTGAAAAAATTAAAAAAGAAATAAAACCTCTCACTAGCCGTGGATTCATTATTGAATATCATCCTCGTGGAAGAATTCTGGTTATAAAAAGCAAAGAGGAAACAAAATCACCGGCAGGTAAAATAGGAATAATTACTGCAGGAACGTCAGATATAAGTGTGGCAGAAGAAGCCCGGATAGTTGCCCATGAAGCAGGGTGTGAGGTATTGGTGGCTTATGATGTGGGAGTAGCGGGCATTCACCGTCTCTTTCCCCATTTAAGAAAAATGGTAGAGGAAAATGTACAGATTCTAATAGTGGTGGCGGGAATGGAGGGTGCCCTTCCTTCGGTGGTGGCGGGAATGGTTGATATTCCTGTGGTGGGAGTTCCAACCTCTATAGGTTATGGAGTATCCCAGGAAGGTTTTACTGCACTTTATTCCATGCTTCAGTCATGTGCTCCCGGCATAGCCGTGGTAAATATTGATAATGGCTTTGGAGCAGCAGTTTTTGCACTAGCAGTCGCCAATCAATCCCTGCAAAAATAATTTTTTATTCCTCTCCTATTCACAGTACTCTTTTCCCCATTCACATAATGAATCTAAAATCGGAATAACGGATTCTCCTTTAGGGGTGAGACTGTATTCTACCCGGGGCGGTACCTGAGGGAATACTTTCCTATGGATTATAGAATCCTTTTCCAGCTCTCTAAGAGTTTTGGTAAGCATGCGCGGGGTAATTCTAGGTACTTTTCTATTAATCTCACTAAAACGAAGTTTACCTTCTTTTAAAGTGTAAAGTGTCAGCGGTTTCCATTTTCCACCAATTTCATTAATGGCAGACTCCACTGCACAGATGTATTCTTCGCTTTTTTCTTCATCTATATCCTCACAAAGTACCATGATCCTTCCTCCAGTTCATAGTATACCTTTTGTAAGTATGTATCATAAAGATACCTATGTATTATTCGTGTTAGTACTAACTTTAAATACTATTGGTACCTATGGTATATTGTAATGCTTATCGAGGTGAAAAAATGCAAGCAAAATTTGATTTACAACATTTCTGTTGTGGCCCTAAAGGCTGTGAAATAGAAGTTAGTTACGGTGAAATGTTAGATGCAGAAGAATAAAGGTTTTTAAACCTTTATTTATTTTTTATATGCTCTTTTTTTAATTCTTTATCCAGACATTAATATTTTTTAAAAAAATCTGTTCATTTTTGGCCATGGGGGCAAACATGAATACAAAGCCCACAAACTGGCATTTCTCCTGATTTTTCCAGGTCTTCAAAATATTTTTCACATTTATGTGCATCATAGCGGGATTCACGAGGTTCATTTGCTTTAAATGGTCTTCCACTAAAGGCATTAACCGGACAAATATCTACGCATTTATTACAATCTCCGCAGGAATCTTCCAGAGGAGTTCCGGTAGCTTCCAGAGGAGCATCAGTTAATACAGTTATCCATCTAACCCTGGGCCCTGCTTCAGGGCTTATTAATAAACAACTCTTACCAATCCATCCAATACCCGCCAGGTGGGCGGCTAATTTATGGGAAAAAAGAGCAGCTATACGCTCATCATCGCAACGTTTAGAAGCAGGAATAGGCAAAACCCTAAAACCCTCTTTTTGCAGAAAATTACTTATCTTATAGGAAATGATATCCAGGCGCTGATTGGTTATTTCATAGGCATGCATATAATTAACTGCCACTGCTTTTTCTTCTTTTAAAGTTAAAGGGTTAACCACATCATCCAGTAGCCTTATACCTAGAGTTATGGCTTTGGGATAAGAATCCAGCATATTCTGAGCATAATTCTGAATAAATTCCCGGGCAGGAGTCAAGTCAGCCACACCCACAAACTCCACACCATCATTTTCTGCTATTTCTTTTATTTTCTCATAAAGCGCCATATTAGCCCTCAAAAGTATCAATATCTTAACATTAAGGTCATTAATATTTATCTTTATTTATTTTAATTCAATAATTAATCTGAATCAGAGATATTATATAATTAAAATTTAAAAACACAATATAAAAGGCAGATAATATCAATGAGTGGATTTTTTCATGAATGAAACAATGAAGATGCAAAAACTTGATTTTAATAAGCATGACACCTTTCAAGTGGCGGAATTAATTTACGAAACAGATGCTAATTTATTCAACTTTTTTTTTAAAAATAAAGAAAACACGGCTCATAAAATTGAAAAACTAGTTCGCTCTGGTAACAATACTCTGGGCCATGAAAGAATAAAAGTGGTTACTCCTGCAGCTTCAGATGAGGTTCAGGGGATAATGGTATATTCTTGTGGCCAGGAATCAGAAAAAATGGATGAAATGAAAATTCTACGCCAAAACTTCAATTGGTGGGATGTTATTAAATTTTCACTGATGGAATGGTGGGATAATCATTTTCTGGCTGATTTAAATAAATCAGATTTCTATCTGGCCTGTGTGGCGGTGGATGAATTGGCCCGGGGTAAGGGAATAGGTTCATTTATTCTGGAGGAGTCATGTATAATTGCCAAAAATAATGGTTTTGAAAGGGTTGTTCTGGATGTTGATCTGGACAATAAGGGAGCTTATAGATTATACCAAAAAATGGGCTTCAAGGTATTTAATAAAAATAGAATACCCTGGTTTGGTGGAGAAAAAGGAGTATTAAACATGGAATATATGTTATGAACTAATATAATACCTTATAGTGAGTAATTAAGCTAATCTATTAATAATCCTCTGATTCAGGGATTATAGTTAATTCTTTTTAACTAGGTGTCTGGACTTGATTTTCATTAACTGCTGAGCCAATTCCAGATCTGCACTACTACCCACCAGGAATCTATAAGACTTACCTTCTTGGTACTGCCTTAAATTTTCTATTTCCCTCTTCACCTGCGCTTTAATTTGCGCAGATTCCTTTATATTCTCTTCATCCTTTTTATTGAGGTTAATCACAAATTCAATATCTCCATCATGCGGTTGAATAAAACAAAGTGTTTGACCTGATAATAGATGCTTCAAACTCCATCCCATTTTTTTAGAATAGAATTTCCATTCCAAATCATTACTATACTTCTTTACACATTCTAATAGTTTTTCTGCCCATGGACCACAATATTTGAGAATACTGGAAGTGTCTGGAACCATATTTTTATTTTTAAAACTATCATCGAACATTATTTCACCCTAAATACTTACTTGAGTAAATCATTTACTAACATGTTTAAAAACCATATTTATTAATGAAAATTATATTATGCTTATTTTATAAATATAGATGTAAAAGGGGTGTTTTAGTTATGCAAATTGGGATAGTAATTTACTCTCAAACGGAAAATACGTATTTAACTGCTTTAAAACTTAAAGAAAAACTGATAGAAAAGGGGCATGAAGTAGAATTGGAGCGGTTAACAATCAGGGGGGAAACAGCCCCCCGTGCTAAAAATGTAGATCTGGAAAATATACCGGATATTACCTCATACGATGGATTGATATTCGGTTCTCCGGTGCATGCATTTACTCTAGCACCTGCCATGGCTTCCTATCTGGATCAGATTCCACTTATGGAAAATAAAAAAATAGCTCTTTTTGTTACTAAATCACTTCCCTTTAATTGGACCGGGGGCAATCAGGCCATTGGTAAAATGAAAAAAATCTGCCAGTCTAAAAAAGGTAAAATCGTGGGAACCGATATAGTGGTCTGGCGAGGGGATGTGGATAAAAAAATAGAAAACATGATTCGTCAGTTTAGTGTATTGTTCTAGTATAATAAATAAATAAAAGGATTATTTCCGGAATTCCATTAATTTCCTAAAGAATAGAATGATGTGAAATAATTATTGTAATGTGTTGAAACTATTTTCTTAAAACAGCTCAAATTTCTTCCTTTATCCTTTTTCAGGGCCATAATTGAAACTAACTTATTCCAATATCCTCTTGCCATAATTTGGGATTAGCAGCTATGTAGTCTGACATGATTTTAATACAATCAGGGTCCTGTAAAACGTTTATCCTGACTCCTCGGGATTTTAAAAGTTCTTCTTCACCTTTAAAATTTTTATTTTCTCCCACTATAACTCGGGGAATCTTATAAAGTAATATGGCACCACTGCACATTACACAGGGAGAAAGAGTGGTGTAGAGTGAGCATTCTGAATAAATTTTTTCTGTTAATCTACCTGCATTTTCCAGAGCATCCATTTCGGCATGTAAAATAACACTCCCATCCTGCAGGCGTCGATTATGGCCCTTACCAAGCACTATCTGGTCATGTACCAGAACAGAACCAACAGGGATTCCTCCTTCTTTTAAACCTTTTATAGCTTCTTCAACAGCTAATTTAAAAAATTTATCTATATAACTCACTCCCTTAATCTTATTAGTCCTGGAATAATAATATTTTTTAGGGCTGTGGCCTAATTAGTTATAACGGTGATAAAATGCAAAAATGGTATCAGGAATTATTTTCTAATTATTCAAAAAAATATGAATCCGAATCTTTTGTTCAAGGCACCAGTGGAGAAGTGGATTTTATTGAGACGGAAATTAATCAAAATAAGGAAACAAAAATACTGGATATAGGTTGCGGCACCGGTAGACATGCCATAGAACTTGCTAAAAGAGGATATAATGTAACGGGGGTTGATTTATCAGAAAATATGTTGAATAGAGCACGAAAAAATGCATCTGCGGCCGGTGTTGAAATTAATTTTATTTCAGCTGATGCCCGTAATCTATCCTTCCAGGATGAATTTGACCTGGTAATCATGATTTGTGAGGGGGCTTTTCCTTTAATGGAAACCGATGAAATGAACTTTCAGATTTTAGAAAATGCTGCGCGGGCACTTAAAAATCCAGGAAAATTAATTTTTACAACTTTAAATGGGCTTTATCCTTTATTCCATTCTGTAAAAGACTTTATAAATTCTAATTCCACCACTCAACTTAATTCAGAAAATAAATTTAATCTCATGACCTTCCGGGATGAATGCCAACTGGATATAGAAGACGATGATGGTAAAGTGATGACCCTGGAATGTAATGAAAGATACTATGTTCCTTCGGAGATAACCTGGCTTTTAAAATCTCTAAATTTTTCTAAAATAGATATTCATGGCTGTGAATTAGGCAATTTCAGCAGAGAAAATACACTGGATACTGAAGATTATGAAATGCTGGTTATTGCCACCATCTAATTATAGAATTAACTAATGAAATTATTCATGGTTTAAAGGGGCTGAATACTGTCCCCTATCAGAGGTAAAAGGGATATTATGGATCGAAATGAACTAAAAAAGCTTTTAAATTCAGGAAAAACACTAATAATGCCTGATGCTTATGACGCTATTAGCGCTAAATTAATTGAAAAATCAGGCTTTAAAGCGGTTCAATGTTCAGGATATAGTTTTTCTACAGTAGCAGGCTATAAAAAGGAAAGTGAGATGACTCTGGATGAAAATTTAGAGTGGACACGATGCATTGTTAATGCAGTGAATATACCGGTTATGGCTGATGCTGAAGATGGATATGGAGGTCCTGAAGAGGTAATAGAAACTGTAAACAGGTTTATTCGGGTAGGGGTCTCGGGTCTTAATATTGAAGATCAGATTCCTGATTTTAATTATCCTCTGAATCTGGTTGATGAGGAGTTAATGATTAAAAAGATTAAAATAGCCCGAAAAACTTCCATAGCTCTTGATTTCCCTGAATTTATAATTAACGGTCGTACTGATGCTTTAAAATCTACAGAAAATAGAAATAAAGGACTGAAAACTGCAATTAATCGTGCCAACAAATATCTGGAGGCCGGGGCGGATCTGGCATTTATTCCCTATGTAGAAACTCTTGATGAAGTTAAAAAAATAAAATCAGAAGTAGAAGGCCCGGTGAGTATTGCAGCCGGTATGAATTATAATATTAATCAGTTCTCCATCGGGGATTTGGTTGAATGTGGGGTGGAACGGGTTAGTTTACCTACTTTACTGTTATTTTCAAGTCTGCAAGCTATCCAGAAATCTCTTAAATATCTAAAAAAAGATCAGCTCTTGGAATTTGTTAAAACTGATTGGATATATCCTTACTCTGACTTAAATAAACTATGGAAATCCTAAATCAGGGTTATGCAATTAATATCCAGAGTAGGGATTTATCCCGTTATCTGGAATCCGGTGAAGTTATTGACTTTTTTGATTATAAAATTAATGATCTGGACATAAAAATACTTAAAATGTTCTAATGTATAAATGAAGCCAGGTATAAGTTATTCACCCGGGGCTTGACTTAACCCGCACTTTTTATCTAAAACAATATTAAATAAATCAGGTTTAAAGCATGAAAAATGATTATGTACATGGATATTCTAATGAGGAAGCTACCAGACTTCATGATCAGGCAAAAACTTTGTCTGATTTACTTCATAATAATATTAAATTCCCTGCAGGCAGCAGAGTACTGGAAGCAGGTTGTGGAGTAGGTGCTCAAACTATATTGCTGGCTAAAAACAGTCCAGATGCCCAGATTATATCCATAGATCTTTTTGAAGAATCCTTAAATCAGGCTCGAAGTCTTATTAAAAAAGAGGGAATAAAAAATGTTGAATTTGTAAAAGCAGATATTATGGATCTTCCCTTTGAGAAAGAAAGTTTTGACCATATTTTTGTCTGTTTTGTCTTAGAACATACTCTGGACCCGATTCAAACCTTGAAAAAACTTAATAAAGTTCTAAAACCCGGAGGAACAATCACGGTTATTGAAGGGGATCATGGATCCTGCTACTTCCATCCAGAAAGTGAACAGGCTTTAAAGACATGGAAATATTTAATTAAAGCCCAGAAAGATTTAGGTGGAGATCCGCTGCTGGGAAGGAAACTTTATCCTATTTTAAGTGAGGCTGGTTTTGAGGATATAGTGGTAACTCCCCTGGTGGTCTATGTGGATAATAGCCAACCCCACATGGGGGAGGGATTCATAAAAAAGACCATAATTGCCATGGTGGAAGGATTGAAAAATCAGGCAATAGACTCAGGGATAATAAAAAAAAGAGAATGGGATCAGGGTATGGAAGACCTGTATAAATCTGCCGAGAAAGATGGAACTTTCTTTTATAATTTTTTTAAGGCGGTAGCCCGAAAATAAATGAGGGAGATTGATTCAAATGGAGATAATGGTAATTGTGGCCCACCCTTATGAAAAAAGTTTTAATCATGCTCTATATCAAACCGTGATTAAATCATTGCACACTAACCAGCACCATGTTTACGCTCACCATCTTTATAAAGAAAAATTCAATCCTATTTTAACTGGAACTGAACTGGCTAATGGTAAAACTAAAGATTCTCTGGTTATTCAACACCGGGAAGAAATAAAAAAAGTAGAAGGCCTAATCATAATCCATCCTAACTGGTGGGGCCAACCACCGGCCATATTAAAAGGCTGGATGGATCGAGTGCTTCGCTCAGGCATAGCCTACGAATTTGATGAGGATGATGATGGGTCGGGTGTTCCCCATGGACTTTTAAAAATAAAAACAGCCCTGGTGTTCAATACTTCTAATACTCCTGAAAAACGCGAAATAGAAGTATTTGGTGATCCCCTGGAGAGAATATGGAAAGATTGTGTTTTTGACTTTTGTGGAGTTTATCAGGTTTACCGAAAAATTTTTCGCACCATATCCGGCAGTACTCCTGAAGAACGTAAGGCATGGTTAAGTGAAACAAAAAAAATAGTTAATGAATTTTTCCCCTGAAATATCTCCTATATTCCTAATTACTTTCTTCGACTTTTAAATTCATCTAAAAGGTCATCCAGTTCAATTCCTTTATAAACCAGCAATAAAATGGTGTGGAATATTAAATCAGCCGATTCCTGAACCAATCTTTCATCATTTTTAGAAGCGATTATAACTTCAGTAGCTTCTTCTCCAATTTTTTCCAGTATTTTATCTTCTGCAGATTTTTTATCATTTTGCATCAACTGGGAAGTATATGAATCTTTAGGATGATCTCGACGGTCTTTTAAAACTTCATAAATTTCTTCTAATACATCTTTACTATTCATTACTATTCTCCGCCTAATCGATGGTTATTGTTCATTTTACTTTTTCTCATACTGCGGGTTATAGCAATAAGCGGGTGCTGGGCATCATCTATTATTTCTATGTCTTTAAAGGAGTATATTCCATTTAAATCCGCAGTTTTCTCCATTCCCAATTTTATTTCCTGATCCAGATATATTACATAAGAATCTATTTCTTTACATCCTAATTTCAGGGCAGCTAGAGTACGGTGATGCCCATCTACCAGCACGTAACGATCACCTGTTTTCACTACAATAGTAGGCTCAGCCAGCCCTCTTTTTAGTTCATATGTTCTTCCTTGGAGCTCATCAGCAAAAACCTTGTTCTGGGTAGGACGAAGATTTTTAGTGGGCACTTTAGTTCTTTTAATTTGAGTTTGAATACCATAGAGCTGTTCCAGAGTTTTTTTAAAATAATTAACTTTCATCGGGGTGGAACGCTCAATATGGGATCTTACAATGTCGGTATTAGTTATAATGCCCACTAAATCTCCTTTTTTATTTATAACGGGCAGTCGGGATATTCCCATTCTAAACATTACCCGGGCAGCATCATTAATGGACATATCCTGATTAGCCACCACCAGATTGGTGGACATGATGTCCTGCACTGATTTGTCCCTTCTTTTTAAAAGTAGATCAAAAGCAGTAACCATCCCAATTACAGCACCATTTTCCTCTACTGGGAATCCATCGTGTCCAGTATCCTTCATTAGCTGAATGATTTTGGCATTAGGGGTTTCGGCTTTAACACTAATAACCTCTTTAGTCATGTAGTCCTTTACCAGGGCTTTATTACTCATATTTATCCCTTCAATTAAATATTACTTTTAGAAACACACTTTTTCCATATTAAATTATCTGGACACTCAATCTTTATTATGCGATGATAAGGTATCTGTATATCTTCTTTTAGAACCAAAAATCCTTTTTCAATTTTTTTTATTTTAGAACCCGGAACGGTTTTTAAATTGTAAGGGCTGCCTCGATGGATATATGTTATTTTACAGGTTGACAATTTTTTTTCTGGATGCCACATCAGAAGATTTAAGATACTTTTGGCCATAACTAATCAACTACTGCTGGAATTCTAACTTAAGCAAATCACGCAATATTTTCACTGTATTTCCAGGTTCTGCTTTTCCGCGGGTTAATTTCATAACCTGCCCAACTAAGAAATTCATGGATGCTTTCTTTCCCTGATGATAATCTTCCACTGCTGCAGGGTTTTCTTCAATGGCTTTTTTTGCCGCATTTAATATTTCATCTTCATTAACAATTCCCACCAGACCCATTTCTTCTGCTATAAACCGGGGACTTTTAGAACTATGGGGGAGCTGTTCTATGATACGCTGTCCTGCTTTGGTGGTGATTTCTTTGTCCTGAAGCATCTGCAAAAGTTCTACTATCTGGGAAGTTGTTATTTCACTTTCCTGGAAAGTCATTTTATTGTAATAAATGACCCTTTTTAATTCATCTCTCATCCATAATGCAGCAAATTCAGCTTCAATCTCCTTTACAACATCTTCATAAGTATCTGCCAGCTCTAATTCAGAGGTCAATACTTTAGCATGTTCTTCCGCCAGATGGTATTCTTCCATAAATCTCTTGGTCTTTATATGAGGCGGCTCTGGCATTTTTTCTTTGATACCCTGCACCTGACTGTCATCTGATTTCATAGGGGGCAAATCTGGATCAGGTATATATCGATAATCTTCAGCTTCTTCTTTTAGTCTCATAGAAACAGTTATCATTTGTGCTTCCAGAAAGGCACGGGTTTCCTGTGTTACCTCAACCCCTCTTTTTAGTAAATTCTTTTGCCGAACCATTTCAAATTTAAGAGCTTTGTAAGCTCCTTTGATGGAGTTAACATTCTTAATTTCCACCCTTTTACCCCCTTCCAGGGATATATTAACATCTGCACGCATGGTTCCTTCTCCACGGGCATTTCCACTGTACTCCAATACTCTTATTAGTTCTCTAAGGAATTTACGGGCTTCTTCAGGAGATTTCATGTCGGGTTCTGTTACAATTTCTATTAATGGAATTCCAGAACGATTGAAATCAACTGTACCGGTATCTGGTTTGTACTGTCCAGGGTCTTCTTCCATATGCACTTCCCGGATTCTTACCCCATTAAGATCCCCTTCATATCCAATGGGTATGCTGGTACGTTGATAACCAGATGAAAGATCAGGGTAATTATAATGCTTTCGCATAAAATAGGTGACTTCTTTGGATATCTTACAGTCTAACATCAATGCAATTTTAAGTGCACCTTCCAGAGCTTTCTCATTGGTGGGATAGGGCTTGGCCCCTGGTTGATTCAAACAAACATGGCAAATATTGGTGTTGGCCGGGGTATCCTGGTAATTAGTGCGACAATCACAAAAGAGCTTAGAATCAGTTTCCAGTTGAACGTGAATTTCCAATCCGCATTTCATCTTAATGGCAATTCCTCCTCTTATAAAAATTTAAAGCAGTTATTATAGATTATATTAAATTTAGCACGAGGTATGTAAGTACTCATTATGCATAGGATTAATATTTATGGTATTAATCCCTTTATTTACTCACTTAGAGATTTGTTATTAAGGCACTTATCAATGTATCTTTTTACATAAGAATCCAATTCAGGGGAGGTGCTGGAATTATCTAATAATAAATTATAATCACTGAAAGTTCCTTTTAGATTTCTTCCAGACCAGAATACTTCTTCCTCCACCCTCTTCCCATAACGGGTTCCAAACATTTTAAAAAGCGGAAATTTGGTCAAACCATTGGCACCGCTAAGAAGTAATGGCCCTATATTGGCCAGATTATCTATCCAGGTCCCACATATTATTTCCAGATCAGGGAACGTAATCCTGGTGGCGGCCACTATCCCTGCATAATACAAAGACGAGGGGGAAGGCTGGTTCTCATAGGGTGTGCCCGGGTGGGGATTTAAGGAATAAAAAGTAATTCTCTGAATTCCCCCATCTCTTATCATATCAAATAAATATTCAAGATCATGAGGAGTTTCCCCCAATCCTAAAATGATAGTTATTGCTTTTTTAAATCCCAGATCACCGGCCATAGCAAGCATATTCCCTATATCTTCCAGACTTTTACTGGGACAAATTTTATCATGCAGTTTGGGGTTAACTACCTCTACTGCCCCGGTAATTCCTACTATTTCTTCTCCATATTCTGCCAGATTTGTACTAATACCTGTATTTAACCATACCGGATGGTTGGTGATTTCATATATTTTGCTGGCTATTTTTTTTATTTCAGAGGTACTAAAAGATCCATAGCCTCCTGATAAAAATTCTATGTTCCATCCTAAACGTTTACATAACTCTGCTTCTGCTAAAATGGAATTAACACTTCTACGGGCTTTTAAAGGATCTTTAATTTTGGGCTTCTGGGTACTCATATAACAAAAGGCACAATCTCCTTTATCGCACCACCAGGAAAGAAAAACGGCCCTTTCCAGGGTTATATCTTTACCATGCCTTTTTAAATGGATTTTATTGGCCTTTTCCATAAGTTCCAATGTTTTAAAATTCTCTAAACTATCTATAACTTTCATATTGCACCTTACTTAATTCAAAATACCTCGGAATAGAATTTCCATTACGGCTATCCCCATATTATTCCAATGCCGAAATTTTTCTCCTAATCCTGGGAAAATATTATAATTTTAAACTAGCTTATAATTGTTCCATGGTGAATAATCAATAATTAATTTTTACATTTAGTAAAATAATTAAGCTCATAATCATAAGTAATGGGAATTAAAGATAAGTAGACTTATATCCATAAACTTTAATTAATATACCTAAACTTGATAAAATAGTAATTCTTTATAAAAAAAGCTTTTACTTAAAATCAAATTATAAGATCAGGATGAAATCATGGTTTACTGCTCAAACTGCGGAGAGAAAAATGAAGACAGCTCCCAATTTTGCAAAAATTGCGGGGAAGCTCTAAAGAATTCCCAATATTCTTCTAAACCAATAAAATCAAGAATTGAAGTTTTAAAGGAGGATTCGAATCTTCATGATCCGGAAGATATCTATTATGAAAGCCAGACCTATAATGAGCCTGAGGAGGAAACAGAAAGTTCAATAGAATGGGATGTGGTGTTATGGGGTGCTTTAATCCTTATTATTCTGGATGGGATTTTAATCATGATTTTACCTCAAATATCGCTTTTTATAGCAATTTTCATGGCTCTAGTTTATGTATTAATATATACTCGCAGAAAGTCCACTTTAGTGGTGGCTTTACCCTTAACCTTTTTTATTGCTACTTTAATCTGGGCTTTTTTTACACCCTGATGAAAACCAGATCTGAATATATTTCATGCCACTACCAAACGTTTATATATGATGACTATCAATCTAAGTGTACTCGATTAAAGTGCTATATTTTAAAAGACTGTAAACATAGGTGCCCTTTGTAGCCTGTTTTACAGGCTTTACTTGGCAAGTGCCGCCGTAGCTCAGTAGGTAGAGCGTTCGGCTGTTAACCGATTGGTCACAGGTTCGAGCCCTGTCGGCGGCGTCTTGGGCCCATAGCTTAGCCAGGTAGAGCGCCCGGCTCATAACCGGGCGGCCATGGGTTCGAATCCCATTGGGCCCATTAAAGCACAAAAATTCGTTGCTCCGGTAGTGTAGTCCGGCCAATCATTTCGGCCTTTCGAGCCGAAGACTCGGGTTCGAATCCCGGCCGGAGCATTTTTAATATTTTAGTAAATTTGCATTCTATTTTACAATTCTACAGAATGTACTTTTTACCTTTTAATCCTTAAGGATTTTGCCTTTCCTTTAATAGCGGGGGTGCCCGAGCTGGCCAAAGGGGACAGGCTTAGGACCTGTTGGCGCAGGCCTACCAGGGTTCGAATCCCTGCCCCCGCATTGAAAACACATTCATAATTATAATTCAGGATCATAAAATCAATTATCAATTGCCGGGGTGGGGTAGGTGGTTATCCTACGGGACTGTGGATCCCGCGACTCGGGTTCGAATCTCGGCCCCGGCCCCATTATAATCTATTCTTTTTTTATTATATATTATAAAATCAAATATTATTAAATTAAACGGCTTATTCTTATTTTAATAAGCTCACTTTTAATTATTTAATCAGAAAATTACTTATTATATGATGAGTAACATTATAACACTTATTGTGGGATTGATTCTGATGATTAAGATGGAAAGAACTTGTGGATCCATGCGAGCCAGAGTGATGTACCAGGGTCAGGAAATTGGTTCGATGGAAGGAGTATATGTAACACAGTGGTTTGTAAAAAATAAATATCGCTTCACCGGAACTTTCACCCGATTTTTAACCAAAGATCCCCATCACAGGCGCTGTGGAATCGTGGTAGATGTTATATTTCCAGATAAAGGGATTTTAATCAAAGAATCTAAGATTGATTGGATAAAGGAACCAACTGGAAGTGGAACATTCACTGCCAAGGGCATTGAAAGCCATATTTGAAATTTAATCATTCAAATTTAGATAATTTGGCTCACATTTTAAATGTTGAATATTATATTATGATCATAAGATGGTTTTATGGTAAAAAAAGGTTCCAAAGAAGAAAGAGACCTGGTTAGATTACTATGGGAATCGGATTTTGCAGCTATGAGGGCCCCGGCTTCAGGCGGAGCAACTAAAAAACCTCTTCCTGATGTACTGGCAGGTAATGGTAAGATCTATCTGGCCATAGAAGTTAAAACCACTTCAAAAGAAAGAATCTATATTGATTCTGAAAAGATAGGGGGCTTATGTGAATTTTCAGGCATTTTTGGAGCCCAGCCTTATGTGGGAATTAAATTTAAATATAAAAAATGGCTTTTTTTATCTCCTGAAGATCTCATTCTCACTAAAAATAAAAATTACCGTTTAGATTTAGACCTAGCATTTAATAAGGGCTTAGACCTTGATGAATTACTGGGTAAATCTAAACAGCTTAAGCTATAAAAATAGTGGGATAAGACTATTTCTATATTTATCCTTGTTTTGGTAAACGAGGAATTAGCCAGGATAAAAAGGAATCTTCACTTCTGGTTTGTATCCAGGCTCTACCCGGTCCAGTGAGTTCCACCACTAAACCTTCCCCACTGAATAAAGTAGATTTCATTCCCCCAATCCTTTTCACATTGTAACCTATGCCCTCTTCAAAAGCTACGACGTGCCCGGTATCTACCAGATAATTTTCCCCACTTTGTAAATCAACTGGATGGATAGCACCAAAACTGGAGGCGAATAATTTCCCACTTCCTTCGATTTTGAGCAAAAACAAACCTTCTCTTGAGAAAAATGTTTTAGAACCTCCCCAACTGGTATCAATATCTATTCCTATGGTACTGGCCATAAAAGATCCAGACTGAACATAAATGGTTTGATCTTCCATATCCATAGCGTGTATATCTCCCGGTAAGGGTGGAGCCATGGTGATTTCGCCGGGGCTACGGGCTGTAAATTTATTTATAAAAAAACTCTCCCCTCCAAGCAAACTCCTTTTAAGGCCACCAAATAGACCTCCTTTTATTCCAGTTTCTATGGAAATACTGCTGGACATGCTTACCAGGGCTCCAGCTTCAGCATTAACTTCTTCTGCAGCTTCCAAATCCAGTTTCAATAGAGAGTAGGATGGTTGATATAGAATTTCATAATCCATTTTTTCACCTTTTTATTAAAAAATTTAATTATCTCCTCTTATTAGGATAATAATTAATTTAAAATAGTAGATGATATACTTTTAATTTAAGGAATCTTCCAAAAACAATGAAATACTCTTAAATATATTTTAATCAATCTCTTAGATTTTAAAAGGATTCTTGTTATATGCTTCTAAAATTAGATATAACCGGATATATCTTCTTTACTAAAAGATTAAGATGCTGTTTAAGGTATAGAATTTTCATGATCTATAGGTACTAGAGATCAGTCTTTAATTCAGATATTACCACTTTAAAAATTAGCCGCAAGGTTTAAATATCAAATTAATCTACTAGTTATTTACTATGCCAAGGTAGCTTAGAGGCGAAGCGGTGGACTGCAGATCCATTACACGTGAGTTCAAATCTCACCCTTGGCTTTAGATTCATATAAAGAGTTTTAAAACTAATTATATTAAGGGGTCATAGTGTAATCAGGCTATCATCTGGGACTCCAGTTGTCTTTGAAGAAACGCGCGCTCTGAAGGACAGTATGATGACCAATTGGAGTACTGAGACAAGAGAAATCCTAGGATCTGGGTTCAAATCCCGGTGACCCCATTCCTATTTTTTTTAATTCTAATTTACCAACTAGTATTCTAAATTTCAGGTTGAAAATATGGAAAAAATTAATGAAGTATTTTTTATTGAAGGATATGGCTACGACTCTAATATCTATCTAATTGGGGATGTTCTGGTTGATACTGGAACAGGAAATAATAAAGAATATCTTTTTTCCCAGCTAAAAATGGCCGGCACTTCCCCTGAGAATATTTCCTGTATAGTTAATACTCATTGCCACTACGATCATGTAGGGGGCAATAGTTTATTTTCAGCAGAAATAGCCATTCATGAATTGGATGCTCCTGCCATGGAAAGCGGAGATCAGATGGCCACTGTTTCATATATGTTTGGCAAATCTATGGAACCTGTGAAAATAGACCATAAATTGAAAGAGGGAAATAAAATTGGTGACTTTAAGATCATTCATACGCCGGGTCACACTCCAGGAGGCATATGCCTCTGGGATGGGGAAATATTAATATCTGGAGACACCGTGTTTGCAAATGGTGGCCTGGGGCGCATGGATGTAGGCGGAAATCAACAGGATATGCGGAATTCTATTAATAAACTAAGAGATTTGGGAGTGGAATACCTTCTACCCGGGCATGGGCCCTGGGTTGATAACGGCCAAAAACATATAGAATTAGCCTGTGATATGATTAATATGTATTAATTTTTTTATTTCTTGGGGTTGTAAAGTTTGTGGG
>NPID01000389.1_pt1 | contig 33061 bp, 23 predicted proteins | sample 8637491 | NCBI WGS metagenome assembly NPID01 (sample SAMN07420843, study PRJNA396082) | bioreactor metagenome | isolation source: sample BA6 brine-fed electro-methanogenic bioreactor BA | place: Japan: Kochi | collected 2016-06-14 | reverse complement strand
ATCGTTTACCCCCTCTAAACTCACACTTCTTTAATTGCTTTTGGCTACTGCACGACCTTCGACCATAGGTCATCGCGATGCCCTAAGCCTGTTGTAGGGAGCGATAGCCGAGATGCCGACCTTCAGACCTTGGTCATCGAGCGATAGTCGAGATGCCGACTTTCAGACCTTCGACATTAGTCTTAAATACCATTCAAAAAGTCATAAAGATTTTCTTCGGGACTGATGCCAAGCTTTTTTCGCAGGCGCGAGCGACTGATATAAGAGCTGGAAGGCTGGATATTCAGCAGCTCAGCTATTTCTTTGGAGTTCATGCCGATCTTTAGATACGCACACAAGCGCAAGTCATTATTGGAAAGTGAGGGATAGTTTTGTTTTAGCTTTTGAAAAAACTCCTGATGCAATTCATTCATCTGAAGATCGAAAGTATTGTCGTCCATCTTCAGGTTGCTTTCAATCATGCGCTGCATCTCTTTCCAGATGCCTGAAGCACTGCCTGGCTTTTCCTTTACTGCATCACATTTTTCTTTCAGGCTTAGGAGCAGCTTATTCTTCTCATCGTTTTCACGGGCTTTGGCTGCCAGGTCAATGGTTTTGTTTTTAAGTTGCTTTTTAAGTGTTTCATTCTCTTCCTGCAAACGTTCCTGTTCCAACCGGTTGATTTGCTGCCGGTGCTTCTCGGCCTGATCGCGCAAAGAAGCTTGCTGCCTGAGCAACAACTGTTTTTTCTGTTTTCGCAACCTGAACAACTGCCAGCTGCGTACTGCATAAATTATCAGCAACAGCAAAATCAGGTAAACCACAAAGGCCACCACACTCAGATACCACGGTCTTCCAACCTCAAAGTTGATAACAGCATGCTCAGCCAGCATACCATCAGCCTTTGCCCTGATCCAAAGCTTATGTTTACCATGACGTAAATTGAGTAAAATTAGTTCAGGCTCCTCCGACCAATCGCTCCATTCCATTTTATCACTCAAACGGTACTGATAAACAACCCCGGAGGTATTGGGCACTACAAATGAAAAACGCAGATTGTTAAGCTTCCAGGGGACTTTTTGTCCGGGAACTATTGGTCTGCTTTCAAGATTGTTCATTGCTTCGATCCGAAGCAAAATCAATGAGGGTGGAATTGCTTCAGTTTTTTGTTCCTGCGCGGTATTACGAAGGGCAAATCCATTGCTAACAGGATAAAAAACATAATGCTGATCAAGCACTGAGGGTTCAAAAACAGGCGGCAGTGCGTCTTGCTGCTTCTGTTGTTTATTTAAAGCTTGTGGCTGATTAAAAGTGAGCAACTCTTCGTTGAATGAATAAACAAAAGCATCTGTTATCAACTGAATACCAGCGGAATCAAGCACAAGATAAGGGTCATTTCCGTTAAAGTCCTCTTCTGCAAAAATCTGTCGTTCCCCGGCAGAAAAGCGCTCATCAACTTTTGTTCTTATCAGTCCGTAAGTGGGGATATTTACCCATAAAACGCTGTCGTTTTGAAGCAACAACTGATTACACGATCCTGCAATAAAATCAAATTGCTTAAGGTAAGACCAGCTATCACCATCCCGCTCATAAACTGAAATGCCATTATAGGTTCCAACAAAAATATACTTCTTAAATTGTAAGAATGTCCAAACACCAGGCTCAAAACCAATCTGTTTTATTCCTTCCTTTTTCAATGTAAACAATCCCTTGTCGTGGCCAAAAAACACCTGCCCATCAATGGTCAAAACCTTCCATACCTGCCCTTCGCTACCCGGAACAAGCTCAAATGAAAAACTTTTTATGCTGTTGTCAAGGTTTTTCCATGGTGTTTTGTAAAGGCCCTGATTGGTCCCGACAAAAAGCTCCTCTCCATTCAGAGCAGCGCTGTAAGCCGTTCCAAAATTTCCTTCCTGATCAAAAACATAAGTGTAAGGATGACTAAAATCCACCATTGCCAGGCCATAATCCAGCCCCATCCACAACTGCTGCTGCTCAGAATAGTGCAAACTGAGAACGGTATTGCTTGTTAATCCCTTGTAACGATTGATGTGATGCTGTATCACGCCATCCTTGCTGCTGATATACAAACCCTGCAATATCGTGCCCACAGCAAGTTGATCATCGTTCAGCTGGCAAAAACTAAAAGCCTTGCTTTCTTTGATCAGTTGCGATAAATCATTTTGCACAGCCACAAACGCCTCATCCTCAATAGCAAAAATACCATCCCCTTGTGTTACAACATACTGTCTGTTATTACCAGAGTAAATACCAATTATCTCCAGCTGCTGTTTATAAGGAAAAGAGGCAATTTTGCGCAGCGCGTTAGCCTCAAACACAAATAAGCCTTCGCGGCTGTCGCTGAGATAAACAATGCCTTCATGCATAAAACTCCTTAAAAACTTTTCCGGAGCACGCAGCTTGGTAAGTTGATCCTGTTGTGCAATATACAGACTTTGAGCCGACACAAACAGCACCTTATCTTCCAGCACATAAGTCCCCCAAAACTCCTCACTCTCTGGTTGTACTTCATCCTTAAAGGGGTACATTGAGCTATAGTGCCAGTTTCGGAGGCTGTCGCGCTGCCACACCCCAAAATCCATATCAGATCCTGTGTAAAACAGGCTATCGCCTTTGGAAGCCAAAGAGCGTGTGAAGCCACGACTTCCTTTAAAAGCATCCCAGTTTTGTCCGTCGAACCTAAGCAATCCTTTGTCGGCAGCAAAAAATGCCATCCCTTGCCTGTTGATGTCAATATCCCAAATCTTGCCCTTATTACCATACTGCTGCGGACTGTAATTATTTATCAATGGAATACCTTTCCATGGTTTACTTACTCCATCAGAAGAACAGAGGAGGAAAGTAAAAACGAAGCCGAAAAGAAAGCTTTTTGCTTGCAAGGCCGCAGAATTTAATTCATACAAACTTAATAAAAAATTCGGGCTGCTCCTACAAAAGAACAGCCCGAATCAGATAATACCTAGCGTACCATCAGCTTTTGAATTTGCACTTCGTTGCTGGCAGTAATAATTCTGAGGGTATAAACACCTCTGTCCAGGTTATCAATCAACAATTCACTTTCGAGTGTGTGTTTTACAAGTTTTCCACTGATATCAAACACTTCAACGGAATTTACAGCTTCAGTAAAGCGTACAACAGATCCGGCCTGCACCGGATTGGGATATACCTTAACAGTATTGCTTTCTGCTTGTTCGCCAACACCAACAATATCACCACTGAAGAAATAGAAATTATCAACAAAAATTGTAGCAAGACCCGTTGGTTGTGCCACAAGGATATATTGGGCAATATTTTCACGTGTTGTTAATCCAGTGAAATCGCTAAGGGGAATATTCATCTCAATCCAGCTGCCTTGTGCAGGCGCTTCAAAATTGATCTGATGCTCTACATCATCACCTCCGCCAAAAGCGCCATCGGCACCATAATCAACCAATTTAATTCCAAAAAAGGTGAAATTTGGTGACCAAACATCCAAATGCAGGTATTCCATAGCAGTAATATCAAGCTGGTTAGCCGCAGTTTCGATACCAACAAAATCCAACAAACTATATTTTTTTGTTGGGTTGCCGTCAATGGTTACCTCTTCGTAAGCCGCGGCTGACCAATCCGTTCTCCAGGTGTCAACCGGAACATTAGTATAGGCATCGCTAAAAAGGGAGATCACATTGTTTGGATCACGTCCGGGAGGTGTAGGAGCTGCAGCTGTTGGCTCATCACCGCCACCACCACCATCAGGGTTAAAGGTGATATCATCAAAATAGATGATATTGTCCTGGGTGCGACCGTCGAGATCAAAATCAGGGAAAACCACGATTTGATCATACTGACCTTCTGCGGCAGGAGGATTGGGAACATCAGAAAAATCAAAAGTAATCTCTTCCCACTGATTTACAAGTGTATTGGCTACTTTAATTTCAGGAAGTGCCCATCCTGAAGCAGCTACCAATTTAATACCTACATCACTGATCACGGGTTTCCAAACCTTGATTTTGATGATCGAATTGCTTTCGTCCAGCACAAATGCGCCTAAATCGGCTCCATGCATGGTTTCTGTACCTGCCCAGGGTTGTCCGGCTTGTAAAGCCGTAAACTTGGCAACAGTAGCTGAAGTATTGATGCCCGAAGCATCAGGATTGGCAATGATCTCAACCGGAGGGTTTACATCATTTTCAAAGACCGTCCAGGTCCAGTCGGCACCATTTCCACCGGCTTCAAAGTCGATGGGTGCATTTTGAGCATAGCCCATCATCCCGATGAGTACGCTGGCTAAAAAAAGTGTAAATTGTTTCATAACAACAAAGTTTTAGTGAATAATTAATAACTACATTTATTTATTTTGGGTTAATCAAATGTTTCACAGCCTCTTTAGGACTTCTGTCAATTTTAAACAGACCCCAGTGCTTTTCCGGTTCCAGTGGTTCAGGCGATCCTTTCCAGTATTCATCAAAGGCTTCGAAGAAAAAACACATAATATTTTCTTCCTTGGTCCATTGCATCAGCCTGTTAAAATAGGTCTTTTGAAATGCTTCATTTACATTTTCGGGATTAATCCCCCTGCCATTGGAATTGGTAGCCCAACCAGCTTCTGTAATGATCACGGGTTTATCCGGAAATTTTTCGGCAACCGACTGATAATTGGCAATGGTATAATCCAAGGATTCTGAAATATGCTTGTATTCCCAAACAGGATAGGTGTGTATAGCAATAAAGTCAACCTCCGCAGCCAAGGCATCCAGTTTGAAAAGCCAGGGCAGGTAATTCTCGCAAAAGCTTACCGGTTGTTTTGCCTTTGCCTTCACTTGCTGCACATACTGCACCACTTTTGATTCGGGCACATAATGATCGCTCCATTCCACACAGGCCTCATTGCCAACCGATAAGGCAAAAACAATCTCCGGATAGGCATTCGCCATGGCAATCAGTCCTTGTATCCTTTCTGCATTGGCAGCTTTGTTTTGTTCCAGTTGCTGCTCGGTATATACCCCGCCATTCCACGGACAGTTAAAGTTATTCATCTCGGCTCCGATATAGGCTCCCAGCAACACTTTAAAGTTGAGCTTTTCGTTCTGTATCACCTGCATTACTGTTTCAGCATGTTGATCACAATCGAACAAGCGCAAATATTTCCAGTGGTCATGAAGCAAATGCAAATCCTCTCTCACCTGTTCGTAAGTGGGATAGCTTCCGCCGGGCTGCTGTCCTTCGCGAAAACCTGAATAGCAGACAGCGTTGCCTTTCGCTATATTAAGTTTATCAAACGTGTCCATTTCCGAATTTCAGTTTTTCATGCTTGTCCCAAAGCCCCCAATAAGCGCCAACTTCTCCCTCTGCTCCTACTTTCCAGGCCTCATCAAACGAAGAAAAGTAAAACACCGGCACCTCCTCATCCAGTGCCCAAAGCTGCGTATTGATAAAATACTTGAGGGCATTGAGGTAGGAAGGCTGTGCATTGCCCAGACTTTCCCCCTGCGAAGGCCATCCTGTTTCGGTAATGATAACAGGCTTGCCATTAGCAGCTGCCTTTGCCTGCGCATACATGCTTTGCATATGCGTAAGGGCATACTCATTGGAGGTGCCTTCCCAAAAAGGATAGCAGTTGGCGAGCACAACATCACAGGCAGCAGTAATTTCAGGATGGGCAGTAAACTCATAATAGGCATCCACATAACCCACAGGGATACCAGGGATAGCCTGCTTTACATTCCTTATTTCAGTTACAAGTTCGCTGCTGATCAGGTCGTTACGGTACAACACCTCATTGCCAACCACTGCAATATCCACCAAACCCTCTTTGGCCAGTTGTATCAACCCGGCCAGTTCCTGCTCATTTTTATCCTTTTCTTTGCCCAGCCAGGCGCCTACCAGGGTTTTCATGCCCATTTCCCTGGCAACTTTGGGAATCAGCTCGTTACCTTCGATGCACGAAAACGACCTTACCCAACTGAAATAGGGTTTCAAAACCTGAAGTCTTCTTCGTATTTGTGCTTCTGTGATGACATCACCCGGTTTTTGATTTTCGGCATACATGCTAAAGCAGATGCCATGAATACCACTCTGCAGGATTTCAAGAAAAAGCATATCCATATCTTCCTGTGTCTGTATATCAGGATACTTCTCCCTGAGCTGACTTGCCGCTTCCTTGAAGCTTAAAAATTTCTCTTTTCTGAATGACATATCTCTTTAATTAACTTGATTTTACTTGTTTTACATTTTTTAAAGTTCGCCCCTGCGACTTACCAGTTCTTCCTTTATCTTGCGTGCTTTATCTTCCGAAAGGTCATATTTCCACATCACTACAATAGCCAGTCCGGCAGTGATGGCAGGCACCAGAATATCTGCCAGTCTGAGGTTTACAATGGTATCGGCTGTTTGGATAGTGGCATTCTGGTCAAAGCCAACCAGTTTGAGCACCAATCCGCCAAGCACAAGTGCCAGCCCCTGTCCCAACTTCACCATCCACCAGTAGATAGCACCAAAAGTGCCCTCTTTGCGGGGCATGCCGTTTTCGAGCTCGTCAAGATCGCACACATCTGCCGTCATACTCATCATCAGCGTAAATAGCCCTCCAATTCCAAACACCATCAGGGGGATGGGCATAAACATCATCCAGGGATTTTCAGGATTAAATCCCCACCATTTAAGCGCATAACCAACAATTGAAATAAAAGTGGATATGATAAAGGCTTTTCGCTTCCCCCATTTGTTGGCCATCCAGGTGATCACGGGAATAATCAAAAAGGCTGTGGCAATGGCACTAACTGTCGAAAACCACGCTGGCCATGTTCCGGCAGCACCGTAGTCGCCCTTGAACATATAAAACACAATGATGAAATAGCTGAACGAAGCCACCATTTGAAAGCCATTAAAAACCAAAAATGTAGCACCACAGAGCCTGACAAAAGGAATATTTTTAAAGATCAAAACCATGTTATGTAACAGGCTTTTGAAATTTTTGGCAATATTTTTCAGCGTCAGCTCATCCCTGTTGGACAAGTGTGTTTGGTTAACTTCCTTAATGAGCAAGGCAGGCATAATACCCAGCAGCAAACAAATACCCCCTACAATAACAGACAGCTGCCTTACGCCAATTGCCTGTGTTTCGAACAGATCGGGGTTGGCAATGAGCACCCAGAACCAGGGCACGATCATCCAGGCAATCTGTCCGATGGTTTGTGAAAAACCCATCAGCCTTGTGCGTTCGTTATAATCAGAAGTCATTTCGTAGCCCAATCCAATCAGAGGGGTCGAAAACATGGTGTTTCCGATCAGATAAACCATCGAAAGGATGAGAAAATACCAGAAATTATACATCTGAGTGTTTTCGGGATTGAGCTGCCAAAGCACAGCAAAAAGCACCCCACTAAGGATAGCTCCTACAAAGATATACGGCTTACGGCGGCCATATCTCGATTTGGTGTTGTCGGAGATATAACCCATGATAGGGTCGGTGATGGCATCAAAGAAGCGGGGCAAACCGCCCAGCAAACCGGCAAGAAACGGATCCATCCCAAAGGCAGTGAGCAGGAAAAACGCGAATACCCCCAACGATCCGGGAAGCAGGTTATTAACAAGATGACCCGCACCAAAGGCGGCCTTTTCATAAAAGGGAACTCTGTCCTTATTAGTTACACTTTTTGCGATCATAGTTATAGTCTTTTATGGGTTGCAGCTGCTACAGTCTCATTATTTATCAGGATTGTTTGAATGGCTTTTGGGCTTATCCGAAAAGCAACAGACTGTTGGCCTAATTTCAGTCGTACAACCTGCTCAGTATCCTCCGGATTAAACAGCACCGCAGCAATACTTCCATCAGGATTCTTTGCAGCAGTAGCCATAAGTTTATCATTGTTTAGTGAAAAGCCAATTCTTACAGCACCCGGGCGGATAAATCTGCTAAAATGAGCCATGGTATAATAGAGCGGTGTATAGTAAACCTCATCCAGCGCAGTATCAGCTATTACAGGAGCCACACACCAGTTTTTGGCCCAGTTGGGTCCGCCTTGTCTGTCGAGTACCATATTCCAATCCACCCAGCCATCAACATGATTGTTAAGGCATCCAATAATGTCTCTGGCATAACGGTAAACAGGCACATACTTGGGGTGCAGGTGCTTTTGGTCATCGGGTGCCCAGTCCCAGCCCCAATCGGTTGCCTCCGGCGACCAATACCAGTCGTCATCCTTCCAAACCGGAACCTCTGCATCCACACAGGCTTCGGTATTGATCAGATGCTTTTCAGGTGCTTTGCTGTGTGCATATTGCAAGGCTTCCGGAAAATATTCAAAGGTGGAGGCATACCAATGCACGGCAGTTCCGTCATAATATTGTGCTGCTTCCGGATCGCCATACATCACATCTGCCCATTTTATCAGCTCCTCATCCCTGTTCTGATCAAAGCCCAGCAGCTTCACCTGATGGCCGTCCTGCTGCAGTCGGGGGCCCAGATGATTTTTTACAAAATCGTTCATCTCTTGGGCAGTAAAGTGCATGCTCTCCCAGTTGCTGTCGTTGCCCAGGGGTTCATTCTCAACCGTAAAAACCCATATATCAATGCCTTCTGCCTGATAGGCTTTCACATACTTTGAGAAAAACAAAGCCCATACTTCATAATATTCGGGCAGGAGTTTGCCGCCTTTCCAGTCTTTATTGTCTTTCATCCAGATAGGTGCTGTCCATGGCGATGCAATTATCCGGAAGCCCTCTTTGGAGATCGCCATTGCATCATTTATCATGGGCAGGATGTCGTCGCGATCTTCCTCTATTGAGAAATGTTCCAGCTCCCAATCATCTGCAACCGGCGCAAAGGAATAGTTACCCAGCGAAAAATCACTGGAATTCATGTGTGTGCGCGTCAAAGAATAACGTGCACCAGATTCACCAAAATAGGCTTCGAGCACTTCCATCCTTTTCTGCTTACTCAACTGATTCAATAAATGCGCAGAAGCCTCTGTAAAGGAGCCACCAAAGCCTGTAATGGTTTGAAAGGTTTCTTCGGGTTTGATAAGTAATTCTGCCTGCGCGGCTTGTTCAGGTTCCACTGCAACAGCGCTCAGTTTGTTGCCGTTGGCAGCGGTTTCGTAAATGCTTACCCCGAGCTCCTTATCGCCCGAGCAGCCTGTTAACTGCAGCAGAAGTATCATAGGAAGTAAAAATTTTAAATAGGTTTTTAGCAGTTCCATAGCTTGTTGGGTTATTTATTCATAAACATGATTTTTCCAGAGGCCCACCGTAAGCTTCGGGCTGCGGTCCACCTTGTAAAGTCCCCAGTGTTTTTCGGCTCCCAGCGGGTCGTTTGGGTTTCCTTTCCAGTCTTCATCAAATGCCTCGAAAATAAACGTACTGATATTGTTACGCTCAGCCCAGTAGAGCAGTGCATCTACATACATCTTTTGTTTTTCTTCGCTTGCCCGTTGCCCAAATTCTGAGGCAGTGGTCGCCCAGCCGGCTTCGGTAATCACGATGGGTGCACCAGGCAATGAATCCATCACCTCCAAAACATTCTCAATGGTATAGCTCATGCCCTCTTCAATGTCCTTATTTTCCCAGATGGGATAGGTGTGGATGGAAACAAAATCGACAACGGCCGCAAGTTCTTTCCCGTGATCTGCCCACCATTTGTAATTATCAGCTACCGTAACAGGCTGATCTATGGCCTGCTGCACCTGCTTCACATAGCCAATGATGGTATCCACGTCCACCATATGGTCATTCCATTCTACCAGGGCTTCGTTGCCCACATTCACGGCCACAATGATATCGCTGTATTGATTGGCCAAAGCAATGCCCTGTGCAATCTCTTCAGCGTTTTTAATTTTATTGGCATCGAGTTCCTCCTGTGGAATGGGTTCTGTGAGCCATTCACAGGTTTCGTGTGCACTCAGTTCGGCCCTTAGCCAGATACCTAACATGACTTCAAAATTCAGTTGATGGTCTTTGATCACCTCCAACACCATTTGCGTGTTTGTACCACAATCGTAGAGGCGCATCAACCTGAAAGGCGTTTGCTTTTGAAGAATCAAAAGGTCTTCAAGTATCTGCTCGTAGGTAGGGTTCACGGCACCTTCTCCCCTGTCGGGATGCTGCCCGCTGCGATAGCCCGAATAGCAGATGGCCTTTGCCTGGCCGGCCAATAAATGCTCTGCTGACTGCAATGGTTTAAATACAGGTTCTACTGATTGCTGCTGATTGTTTTCCATAGTTGACTCACAGGCTAAAAAAAACATGGTGACAAACATTGCCAGTAAAAAACTGCCGAACCTAAAGCTGAATAATTTTCTCATTTGAGCTGATTTTTATTGAGGGATACGTCAATACGCTTAATCACACCGTTGCGATGAAACAGTGATCGGCTGCCTTGATGGTCTGCCTGCAACTTATCGAAAACACTGGTGTTGCCATCCTGCATCACCAGGGTCAACTGATCGGCATCGGCGATGGTGTAAACGATCGGAACCTGGCAATAGGTAAAGGCCAGCTGTCCGGCCCGGAGTTCGATCTGCTGCTGCATTCCTTTAACATCAGTAAACCCGAAGGTTTTATCTGTCTTAAGAAAAGCCTCCTGCCGCAGCAAAAAAGGACGCAGACCAAACAATCCTTCCTGTACCCTCACGCCCATCTCACCCAATCGTACAAGCAGGTCTTCTTTCACCTGCCCCGTCATCCCCGGCTGTTGCGCCCCACGATGTAAAGGTGTGTGGGAATAGGGATCAGTAGGAAAAGCGCCATACAAATCAGGGGATTTATGACTGCCAATACCGGCGCCTGTCTCGTAATAATGCTCAAGCATCCGCCCAACAACCACTCCATCAGCAGCTTCATCAATGGCTTTCATGCAGCATTCCTGCACGGCAAGATGTAATTTTGAAACCATATGCCAGTAAATGGAACCCAGCCCTTCGTAACCATAAAAAGTACCTGACCTTCCGGTAAAGGCTTTATGATGAAACACCTGCTCCCAAATATCGTAGAGTTTGGCATGCTCCGTTTCGTTATAGGATTGATAAGGTTGAGGCAGGTTTTTGATAGCAGCTTTCAGATCACCTACATTGCGAAAACCGGCATTAAAATGATACGCCCCCGCCACGTCCTGCTCAATGATGCTGCGGTCGTTGTTGCCAAGCAGCGCTTGGAGTAAGGCAGAATCCTTTACCAAATCAGCCGGAATATTGTTCTTCTCCAAAAAGCCCGGTAACGCTTTATTAGGATAAAGAACATACGAATACTGATCGGGTCTGAAAAGCGCACTGTTTTTAAGTGCGTCCATCACCTGCAGGGCTTCGGTGTTGCTGAGCAAACCTGCACTTAACACGGCTACCTGACCTTCGAGCATTTCGCTCAGTCGGCTGATAACAGCTTTTTCATTGCTGATCGTGATAAGGTTGTAGGCATGATACAGATTGTCAGGTCGTTTGTTGGCCCGGATGCTATGCTCCAAAAAAGCCAGCGAAACACCCGTAAAGCGTTTGAGACCTGCCAGGGAGATGCTGCGCTTTTTACCCCAGAAACCATTCTCATACACTTGCTTACGGTAGTCGGAAGCCGACCTGCCAAAACTTTCGAGCAGGTTTTTTCGCTCCTGGTCGCTAATAGCTGCTCCAAGCAAATGCTGATTATCCAGCATGGCATCCCGCACACTGTGGTAAAACTCTGTGAGCTCTGCCGACACTTTGAAACTGCTCACCTCAGATTTATCAAGCAGCTGATCAAAAAACTTCATAAACCTGTAGAGGTAGTTCAGCGTAACAACCGACACCCCATTGCCTACCAGGGCATTATTGGCATCGTTCCATTCCGGACGCTGGGTATTCATCCAGATACCGGCTTCGGGGATAAAATTGGCCAACTTGGCCAGCAGGGTTGCCAGTATCTTCTCAATAAAGTTTACATGATACAGCTCCTCTTCTCCTGCCCCTATCAATGCGCCATCAGCACCAATTTCTTCACGGTTTTTTCTGATCTGCTGATCCCATTCGGTATCAAACAAAATAGTGTCTTTGGGATTGGCCAGAATTTCATCGTAGGGCTTGATGATGTATGGCACTGCGGCATAAACAAACAAATCCTTGCTAAACAAAGCTTTAAGGCTGCCGGGCTCATAGCTTTCGGCCAGCTCCAGAAATTTAAGCAGGTAAATCAGCTGATGGTCGCCCCAGTAGCCGATATACGACCAGGGATTGTCGGGCTCTATGGTTTCCCAGTCGAAGCCGTCTTTGGTCACACGATAGGGGTTGTAACCGTCAAAAGTAGTGGCATTCAAAAACTTGAAGATCATTGCCCGGATAAAGACCGGATAAGCATGTGCCAGGGCTTCCCAGTTTTGAAAGATATCGCGCCAGTTGCCTTCGTAGTCCAGTATCTTAGCCCCATCCGTCTCACGCTGGGTGTTGATGGAGAAATTGTTCCACGGGCGGCTGGGGTCGCCATGGCGCCGACTGAATTTCAGTGGTAGGTATTCTATCGCCAGCCGTGTAAGGTCAACATCCTGCTCTTTCTCCAACAGTGCAAGCAGCATATCAAGGTCAAACACCTCTGGCAGTTGACTTAAAAAGTTTTTACCAGCACTTGCAACAAGCTTATTTGCCTTAAGGAGATATTCAGCAAAGTCTTGTTTTTCAATCTGATAATTATGATCAAAAGTACCACCCCGCATGATATTAAACAGGGTATTGGCAAAATGCCGGCTGTCGTCCAGGGGATCGGCAGTGGCCTGCAAGCCATCTGCTGCTCCCACCAGCCTGATCAGATTTTCGGTGCCAAAAGCGATATCCTGCTCAAGCTGCTCCAGTAAGTCCTTTTCATCAAGGATCATTTTCTTGAGCTTCACAACATCCGCCTGTGTTTGGTTTACATTGGCGATGAGCTGCCAGCTTTGAGAGGTTTGGGGTGCAAGCTTTAGATTAGCATGCACAAAATAGGCTCCTTTTTCGCCTTTGATATCGAACTCATGCGTAATGGACTGATAATTCCTGAAGGCCTTGAGCTGCAAGGACGAGAGCAGGTGACCGGGATTTTCCAGTCCCAAACACCACACCACATTGGCTTTGAGGGCTTCGCTGGGTTCGGCCCTGTCGGTAATGATTGCGCTGAGGGCAAAAATACCAATCCCCGATTCAGGCTCCAGTTCAGTGCGTTTGTAGGCATCAACCAGATTGCTGGTGCTGCGTTGCAAATCGCTCGGAACACCATAAGGCATCACATTTTGAAGTCCGTCGAGCATTTCAGTTTGCTGCACATGATCTGTTTTATTGATAAGACCAGCCTTGCGTACAAAACCAAACTGCTTGCTGTTGTTCCATTGGTAATAAAACACCAGTCCCAGATCCAGGTTCTCCTCTTCGAAGATGATTTTGTTGCCGTAAATGCTCTTGTAAAGGTTGCGTCTGATTTTAAATTGACCCAGATATCGCTCCGAAAATGGCTCCCAGATCAGCTGTTGGCCATCACCAACAATTCTGAAAATGGTTTTACTACCGGTTATATCAGCCGATTCGGCAATTTTATCTTCTGTATAATAAGGAAACAAAGCCAGCTCCGGATTCTTTCTTCCCGCACTGATTCCGCCATTGGACGATACAAACATCCAGTGATTGGAATCGCTTACAATACTCATAAAAAATGGCCGGAGCCTGTCGCTGTCAACAATTTTAAAGTATTGCTCCCCCTCAAAAAGAGCCATTTCAAGTGGCTGTTCCTGCTTACTGCTCTCACTAACTATCGCTTTTCCCTGCTTTTGCATAATGGCCTATAATAATCTTTAACAGGATTTGAAAATCTATTTTACTTCTCTGTACACCCTTACATAATCAATTATCATCTGCTGCGGGAAAGGCGTTTCGGAGGTTGGGAAACCTACATAATTACCCCCAACAGCTACATTGAAAATAATGAAGAAAGGAGCGTCAAAAACCCATTCTCCTTCAGGCTCATCGCGTTGGATGCGCTGATACAAGAAATCATCCACAAAAAAGTCAATTTTATCTGCATCCCATTCAATGGCAAAAACATGGTAGTCGTTATCGAAGCGGTTATCGGTAAGACCATATTGCGCCGTGATGGGATTTCCGCCTGAATAGCCTGGCCCATGGATGGTTCCATGGATGAGGTTTGGTTCCTGACCACGCAATTCCATGATGTCGATTTCGCCACACTGCGGCCATCCTACTGTTTCGATGCTTTCGCCAAGCAGCCAGAAGGCAGGCCAGATGCCAGGGCCATAAGGCGTAATCAGACGGGCTTCGAAACGGCCATATTGCTGCGAAAATTTGCCTTGCGTTTTGATCCTGGCAGAAGTAAAGCTGTTTTCGTTGCGTAAGGCTGTTATTACCAGATTGCCTTCCCCGTCCATCGACACATTTTGTGGGTTTTTGGTATAGCTCTGCAGCTCGGCATTGCCCCAGCCATTGTCGCCTGTACCCAGGTCGTAGCTCCAGAAGTCTTCGTTGGGAAACCTGCCGGCAGCATCATTGAATTCGTCGCTCCAAACCAGCTGCCATTGCCGCTCATCGAGCTTTTGTACGTCATCGGTCTTGCAACCCGACAGCTGTGTTAGTGCCAGTGCTGCAATAAAAATACTGAGATATCTTGTTAAAGTATTCGCTTTCATGGTTAACAGGGTTTATTTATGGAAGTAAATGTTATCAAGGTAAATATCACCATTGCCTTCGAATTTCAACTGAATCACATCGCCCATATCCACTGGTGCAAATGCTGAGAGCGGGATATCAAGAGAGGTCCAGCCATCGGTTGGAACAGTCAGCGTATAAGACGTTTCAACAGGTCCGGTACTGATCAGGAACACCATCAGGTTTGTTGAGTTGGCCGACCAAAAGTCGAGATGCAGATGCGTCATGTCTGAAACATTCTGCGCACTGCCAAGCTGTATGCCCTGATAATTGAGTCCGGTATATTTCATGGTGTTATTCCCTTCGATCTGAATTTGCGACACAGCAGTTGCCTGTCCCCAGTTGGGATTGAGGTCGGTGCCCGGGATCACACTATAGGCATCGCTAAACACGGCAATCACATCAGCTGCCGGCACTGTGGGTGTTGGTGCAGGGCTGTCGGGCTCCGAAGGTGGCGGAGGCGGTGTGCCATCGTTATAGAAGAAGATGTTATCAGCATAAAAGTTGGTCAGGTTGGCATTTTCACTTACAAAAATGAGTTGATAGAGGCGCGACCTGTCGCTAAGACCGGTAAAAGCATCAAAGGGGATGTCCATCCTGATCCATTGCTGCGACTGATCCACAGCAATCGTCTGGCTGTAAAAAGCAGAACCTTCCGTACCTTCATTCACCAGCTCAATCTTAAACTGTGCGTCACCCGGAAGCGTATTGGGAATATACATATCGAAATACACATGGGTCATTCCTGTTGCATCAATGGTAGGCGAACTAAACTGTACCCCCACAAAGTTGAAGTTGGTATAATTCAAGATATGATCCCCATTCACCTCAAAGTCAGCCGAAAGGGTGGTTTGATAAGGTTCCCAATAGCCATTGTAGTAGTCCACAGGCACATTGTCGTAGGCATCGCTAAAGAGTGAAATCACCTCCGATGGGTCTTTGTCAGGTATCGGAGCTGCCACAAAGTTTCCTACCGATTCTACAATCAGGGCACCTTCGGCTTCAACGCCACCCACTTTTGCTGTAATTTCGGCTGTTCCGGGACCACCTGTAACTGTTACCAGCCCTTCAGGACTCACACTGGCGATGGATTCGTTACTGGTTTGGAAGTTGTAGTAGGCCGGCGAAAGAATAATTTCCTGATTCACACCGGTAGGCAGGTTGAAAGAAGCACGCAAACCATCGATGTTTTTCGTTACGCCTACAAAAGAAGTCTCTGTTTGTGTTTCACCCCTGAAAATTTCAAAGCTGGGGTGCGCAATAGTACCAAGCTTTTCAAATTTTAGCTCATCGATCCAGAAGGTATAGCCTTTATCATTTTCAGGCCCTTCGGAATAAAAGAACATGCCTTGCTCGGCTGTCAGTCGCGCGGGATCAGGGATAGGGATGATGTATTTGTTCCAGTTGGAATTAACAGGCAAACCCAGAATAGTTACCTGAAACATTGACTCGCCCATATCATTGCCAAAGCCTACCACATCAATGCTGGCTGCCTGGCTGGCTTTTGCCCAGAAAGTGAGGGCGTTAAACGACGACAGGTCTCTGGGTGTGCTGGTAAAATAAGCCCCACCGGCATAGGCGCCACGCGGATCGCCGGCATCGGGCACTTCAAACTTCATGCTGGCTGCCGAGCCATCAAAGGTAACCTGCTGATCCACATCAAAAGCTGTTGGCACCGAACCTCCAAAAGCGGAGTAGTTGAGCCCGGCACTAAAACCATCGATAAACACATCCGGATTGGCGGGATAGGTGGCAGGAGAAAGGTCGTCGAGATCACGCTCGCAGCTGGCCAGCAGCAAGGCGACCAAAAACAGCGTGAAATATTTTGTATGTCTGAAAAGTATTGCTTTCATCTTGTTTCAATTTTTTTATTTGCCGATGTTGATATGAATATATGTTCTGATTTCCCATTCGTTACCATTGTCAAAACCTATGGCAGTTGGGTCAGGAATTAAGTCGCCTCCAGGTCCTATCACATAAACAGGCGCATAGCGGGGCGAGTACTGATCCAGCGTACGATAGGTTCCCCTGATGCCGATGCGGGTGCCCGGCAAATCGATCCATCCCGGACTTCCCAGACTGGTCGAAAGATCAGCCATCAGCTGCAAGGGGAAGGTAAGGTTAAAGTCGCGGTGGTAGTCGTAAGGACCCCAATCGTTTGCCTTTACAAAGCCCAGCAGGCGTGTCTTTTTGTAAATCATGGTGAGCTCCATACCCATACGTTTGATGAGTCGGGCATCGCTGCCGTTGGCTTGTGCATCACCGGCATACAGGTTGGCGATAAACCCAAAATGTTTGGAGGTTTTCGATACTACCCTGGCATGTACCTCCCAGAGATCGTGCGCCGGAGGAGCGCCCGGAAAGGCAAAAGTGGTTCTGCCGTCGGGCAAAATACCGATGGCGGCATCCTGTGTGGTAGGCAGATGGCGGTAAACAAAACCGGCACTGATGGCCAGCTCGGCATCTTCGGCATTGTCGCTGTCCCAGTTATACATCCAGGTGCCTGGCGTAGGATCGTAGGTGAATAAAATCTCAGCGGCGGTTTGTTCGCGGTTGGAACGCACTACAAAAGGATCTTCCAGGATATTGCGCGGACGGCCGGGAGCAGCAACATCAGAAGGAATAGGACCTTCGATGGGCTGTTGCCACAGGAAATTAGGCGCAATCTGCAGGTCGCCTATCTGATAGGTGAAACCGGTAAGGAAATTAAACTGATTTCCGCTGCCACTGTCTTTCAGGCGCCATCCGGTGAAAGTTTTGGTATAATCGGCACCGCCCTGCGCTACCAGCCCCATCGCTGCCGATTGGGCATACCAGTTCACCTTTCCACCATTATAGGTTAGTTTGATCTTTCCACCAAAATTGTCTTCGGTCCTGATTTCATCCTGATAAACAACTATGGTTCCGGCATTGTCTCTTGTCAGCTGGAATGTTCTTCCGTTAAGGGGCTGACCGGCCCAGATACCACCCAAATCAACCTCAAACTTACCAAAGGCCCTGTTCACATGCAGTGTTACCCGTCTGGTTTTGGGTTGTGGAATAGCAAAAGAGGTCTCTGTCAGTCCCAGCTGATCAATATCTTCGTGATAAATGGCTGTGGTGTTAAACTTTCCGAAAGTGCGGCTGTATTTCAATAAAAAGGCCGGATTGGCACCCCACCACAACTGAGGACCAAAAGCCAGCTTAAGCCCTTCGAGGGTTTTCTTGCCTTCCATCTCAAAACCAAATGGCGCGATACCATTGTAAATATCAATGTTTGGCCCGTAATTGGCTTCGGGATACAAACCAAAGAAATCGCCTTCGTAGCCCCAATGGTAATGGCCAGTACGATAAAATCCTTTCATCTTAAACCATTCATGGTCCCACTCATAACTGGCCCTGTGCACCTGTATGCGGTTATTGGATTCTATCTTGATATCCTCGTCGCCACTGCGTAAAACGATCGGACGACCACGGTTTTCGTAAAAGATTTCGTCGATAGGGTTTTTGGCTACATTGCCCAGCACATTAAACTCCACATTGGCCCTGAAGTTGGCAGCAGGATTGGCCTCTACCCCTATATAAAACGACTCCATATGGTCAAAGCCCAGCTGATCAGGGTATTGTTCTGTTCCGCTTACCGGATTGTCGGGTGTGGTGATCAGCTCGCCACCGGTGTAATAAGTGCTTAGCTCGGTAGTGAAACGACTCAACCGGATTTTCTTGTTGCTTTCAGCCTCCATTGCTGCCTCATCACCCCGTGCTTCAAGCACAGAGGCCATCAGGTTGATATTGCTAAAGTGCTGATCGATGGCCGAAAGGCTGGCGCCTGCAGCATAGGGATCGAAGTTGTGTACTTCCTTAAGCGCATAATAGGCAGCACGCGGATACAACTGATAAAAACCGGCTTCATCCGTGGCACCTTTGGCGCAAATACCAAACCACTCCTCGTTCATATTGTTGGTGCCGGCCTCATAATCGAACAAATATCCACCATTCGACCAGGAAGCATGGGTGTCGTGCACATCCAGGTTGTCTGTTTGTCCGTATTTCCACCAGCCATCGCTAAACTGAAAAGTGAAGCCCCCGATGGAATTGCCAAACTGACCCATTCCGGCAGCGTTTTCGTAAATTTCTTTCCAGTTGGCTACATTGTATTTGGCCTGTGCCTGCTGGTCTTCTTCGTTGGTGATCACATTAAAGACGTCAGAGCCAAACTCGGTGAGCAGCACAGGTTTGTCAAATTCCTTTTTTGAGCGCTCAAATAAATCTGTAAAGGAGATGCCCCGATATACATTGATGCCCAGAATATCCACATCCTGACACTCTTCGGCAATGATATCCAAAAACAGCAGGTCGCCATTACAGATAGAGACCGGATGGTTGGGATCGATCGATTTCATTTCAATGGCAGCATCATTAAACAGCTTGTACATATGTCTGGCACGTTGTGTCGAAGCGCGATCCTCGATGGGGATGTCTTCTGTTTCGGCTCCGTCCCAGAAGAGGCCATAGTTATTTTCGTTACCCAGCAGGTAAAGCAACAATCCCGGCGTGTCCTTATAGGCAGCGGCCAGCTCTTTTACTTCCTGCAACAGCAGCGCAACTGTTCTGGGATCGTCGTACTCCGTATTGGCCACCCAGGCACCGTCCAGCGTTAAACCATAACGCCCAAAAGAATGGTTGAGCATGGTGTAGATGCCATAGTTCTCATATATATAGGTGATCCATTTGGGCTGGATACCTGTGTACACCCTGATGGTGTTGACGCCCATATTTTTGAGCAGCGACATTTCGTCGTCCAGGGCCTTTTTGATAAACTCATCGGGCTGTGCCCATAAGCTGTAGGCATAATTGGTTCCAACGGGAAAATAGTCCCAGTTCATTCCGTTCACCATCAATGGCGCGTTGTTTACGAGCAGCCAATGACCATCGGCATCCTGTTTTACCTTTACCTGATCAGCCTGCGCAAACAAGCCAACCGACAAAAACAGCATGCTCATTAAAAGGATAAAATTTCTCATATGTTATTGGTTTTTGTATAGGAGCTGCCCAATCGGGCAAATCAAAGTATTTTTTTTGTGTGTTAAAGGTAAGGCCTTTTGCACCGAAATCGATTGAAATCAAGCCATAAGGCCTATATACAAACCCTATACATGCAACAGATCAGCTTATAAGGATAAATGCATAACCTATTAAATTACAGTGATTTGATCGCAAATCAAAACATTAACAAAACAAAACGGATCTTGTTAAAATGTATATACTTTGTAGAGAAGCAATTTTTGGGGGCGTTGTTATTATCTTTCCAGTATTCTTAATAAGTCCTCTATTAATACAGAAAAATTCTATAATGTTTTTTTGAGGTGTTAAAATCTTATGCTCAACCAACTCACTCATGTATTTTATAAATACAGCGTTGAAAATTGCATTCAATAGCGAAGCCTTCAATAACTCCTGGTAAAATTAACACTTAGTGAGTAAACTGCATCTTTGACTTAAGGATCTGGACGATTTACACAGTTAAAACAAATAAAGATGGTAATTGGCCTTTTATTTAAAACGTTCTTTGAAATATTTGATTGTGAGTGCTAAAATAAAACGAATTAAGTATTTTTGTCAAAAAAGTAATATGTTATATATACGTATCAAAGAAAATTCTAAGCAAGCTAAAACATTTATTGAGTATGTGAAAAGCTTGCCATTTGTAGAAATTGTTGATTCACCGGCTTCAGAAAGCCCGTATAATAAAGAATTTGTAAAACAAATCAACAAGTCACGTAAAAGCAAAGGGAAAGCAATAAAACTAGAAGATTTATGGAAATAATCTATAAATCAAAAGCACTACGCGATATAGAGTTTTGGAAAAGAAGTGGTCAAAAGCAAATACAACGAAAAATAAGCGCACTTATACACGATATTTGCAAACATCCAACGTCAGGACTTGGCAAACCCGAGGAACTTAAATACGAATTAAAAGGACTTTAGTCACGTCGGATTAACTCAGAACACAGGATAATTTACGAGTTCAACGATGATCAAATCATTATTCTTTCGCTTAAAGGACATTATTAATTGTTTCTTGTTTTTTTAGCTCTCACAGTCAATTATTTGATTGTGAGTTTATTTTTGTGACTATTGGGAGATTTTGGCTACTTGTCCCGGTTAGCCGGAGCGCGTTTTAGATAAGCATAACTTAGTAATTGACCCTGCCTGATTGCTGACGGCAGGCAGGTCTTTTTCCTTTGCTCTTGCCCCCTTTACTGATTCATCTCGTTCAATTTTAAGCACTTAAATCGCCCGAAGCAAATGCATTATTCAATAAAGTAATCCATTGGGTGATGAGGCACACATTGAACCAATATAATTGGCACAATATTGCCGGTAGGTCTGGCACATCTTACTCCGGTTTAGCCGGCACACTTTGAACCGTTTTAACTAACCAAAGGATCATTGAGGAGTATTGAATCTGTTTTGAACTTAAACCGAAAGCAAATGATCAGGAAAAAATGGCTCGGACACCGATTGCAAATCGGCGCCAGCTAGGGGGTCAGTATGCCGGATTATCAGATTCTGTTTGCTGATATTGGCTGTAAAAAATGGGCAACACTTATAACCATTAATCTGAAAAGGTCTCCCCGGGGGGTCAACATTCCGGAATAAAAGATGTCAAAGCGAGGCACAACGCTGTTGCATGCCAGATATCATTAACAAACCCAAATTTTAAGGGGGTCAGTATGCCGGAATGGGGGGTCAGCATGATCCGGAATGGGGGGTCAGTATCGTCCGGAATTTGCAGACATCTCTCAAACAGTCGTCGGCTATCGACCAGACGGAGGAAACTAATTTATTCCCGTTTATATCCATGTGTTATAGCTATCGTATTTTTTCTTTTGATAATTGTGTGCGTTGCGGCTACCGCAAAAATATTTCCGGAAACCCAGCGCAGATCAGCTCCAGCCGGGAGCAGCATAAAATGTGTTAAAAAATCTGACGATGGCTGTTCATCTTGCGATGTTTTGATGGGTTTCGTTGCTGCTCCAACCTATTGATGTGGGCACACATTGCACTTCGGCAGGCTCCCTTCGACATGGTTCGACAATGCTCACCACAGGTGCTCAGGGCTGCGCAGCCCAGGCATATGTGCGACAGCGCGGGGATACTATCTATGCTCATTTAATCCGTATAGTTTTACAAACGCATCATATTCCTGCTGAAATGTTTTCTTTTGATGATGTGATTTCTGATTTTTAATGTACTCAAATACTTTTTCAACCACCGATTCAGAAACTGAGTAAGCAGCATATCCTGTTTGCCATGCAAATTTATCAGCAATCAAATTGTTTTGATTGATATAGTGAGAACTGCTGCCCTTAATTTGTTTAACAACCTCTGCAATTGACTTTTGAGGATTTAGCAAGAACAAACAATGGATATGATCGGGCATACCATTGATGATTCTTACCGGGCAACCTTGCTCTCGTAACTGTTCATTTATAAATTGGTGAATTTTTTCTTCTACCGTTAGATGAATTAAAGGGAGCCTCTCTTTGGTTGCCCATATAGCGTGAATCCATATTTTATTGAACGAATGTGGCATATTCAAATGTTTAATTCTTTTCTTTTAAACCGTTGAAACGGTTTTGTATTAAACACCGCATTTTCATAGCCCACGGTTTAAACCGTGGGCTATGATTCGTTAACAATGATATTTGAATGGATTTATCCATTTCCCTCCACGATCTTTATTTCTTCTTCGGTCAAATCGTAAAGTTGGTAAACCAATTGGTCGATTTGGTTTTCTAATTCAGTTGTGTCATTGTCATTTTTGCGTTCTGCTAAAATTCTTTCAACCAACTCAATGAATGGTCTTTGTTCCTTTTCAGAAATATTTTTAATAGTTATTTTCTCAATGTATTGCACTTTGTATTCCAAATAACCACCCCTGCGACTAATGCTCCAAATGTTCATTAAAAAAGCAATAAGTTTTGAGTTTAGAATTGCCAATAAGTAACGGCTGTTTGATTTAATCAAAAAGCCAGTCATATCTATTACTGCACCTTTCGTTATTGTAAAATTATTACCCAATGATACGTTTGGGTAAATAATATATTCAGTGTTGTAATCAACGGTTTTGTTTATCTGTTGATATTCATACCAACATTTTGTTTTATTAACTAAGCCTTCTTTAATGATAGCTCTTTGAGATAATTTAGTTTTATGATTTTCAAGATAGGATGATATTTCTGGATAATCCTTTATGTCAGCAATGGAATAATCATCATTATATGGAAAGATGATTTTGCTGGTAGGTTTAATTGGGCTGTATTTTTTGATGTCTCTGCCAAAAACATAAGGTTTCACTATTTTATCATCTTTTAAATCAGTTAGAAAACCTTCATTAAATCCTGTCTTAACTCCAACAATTGGCAGTCCACAGAAGTCCTTAATTAGAACGGTTCCAATTTTTACTTTTTCAATAATGTTTGAAATTCTGTTGTCAACAAATTTGAAATCGTTTTGTGTGAAAATTGATTTAGATGTGCTTAACAATTCTATACTACTCAGCTTTTCTTTTAGTGAGTAAGTAGGCAGTTCATTTAGGTTATAGTAGTTGAACTGGTAGTCATCTTTACTTTTTTTTACGGAAAAGTAAATTAATGGATAAGCAGTTGCACCTTCAAAAACAGGCAGGTCATTGAAATTGATAATTTCGATTACTTCGGTATTGTTAAGAAGAAATTCAATCAAGGGTTTTCCATAACTTGCTTCAAAGAATTTCCCTGATGTAATGAAGTTAATTGCTCCATAGGGCTTTAATAAATTTATGCTGTTTTCATAAAAGAAAACATAGATATCTGATTTGCCTGAAAAACTTTTAAACTTTCTTTGAAAGTAACCGCTTAAATCTTTTACTTCTTCTTGTCTGATATAAGGCGGATTTCCAATAACCACATCAAAGCCCACAAAATCTCCACTATCATTTAGTACTTCTGGAAATTCAAACCGCCATTCAAAAGCGTTTTCAAAAATCTTGTTGGCTTTTATTTCTTCAATTTCGGCTTCCAGCTTTTTGGTGTCTTGGGTAAGCTTGGCCACCTTTTTGTTCCAAACTGCTTTTTCACGTTTGCTCATTTCAAACAACTGACCCTGATTTGTCATTTGAAATAGTTCGCCTGATAGTTTGCGTAATCTTTTAAGCTTAGGGTCGTTCAGTGATATTTCACTCCTGAAATCCGATTTGATGTCGGCAATCAGCCGTTCCATTTCTCTTTTCTGCTCTTTGCTTTCCGCATTTCGGTAGGTGTCAACCGCCACGCGGTAACTGTCGATTGACCACTTGCTTTTTTTTAAGGCTTGTTTCAAGTCGGCATCAATGTCGAAACGGCTTATTAATGAATTGCCACATTTTATATTAATGTCAATATTTGGAAGCGTTTCGAGTTCTGTTTCGTTTTTGTAGTAAGCATTTTTCAGAAGTTCAATCCACAAACGCAAACGACAAATCTTTACAGAGTTTGGGTTTATGTCAACGCCAAATAAACAGTTTTCAATGATTGTCTGTTTTTCATGGAATAAGGTTTCCTGTATGCGTTGGCTTTCTTTATTTGTTGGGTTATATTCAAAAAGTTCTCCGTCTTCATCGGTTACAATCAACTCATCATTTACAACCTCAAAATGATATTCTTTCAATCGTCTTCCATCACGGTCTTGCAATATTTTAAGGTCGCTTTTTATTGCAATCATTTCATTGAGAGCCGAAACCAAAAAGTGACCAGAGCCAACCGCAGGGTCACAAATTTTAATGTCGTTTACAATCTTATTTGCTTCGCTGCGGTCTTCAATTTTATCATACAGTGAATTAATGTCGGTGCAATTCCAGCCTTTGGTTTCATTGAATTTCTGAATTACCGATTTTCGTATTGTTTCACGGCACATGTACATGGTAATGAAACCAGGTGTAAAGAATGAACCATCTTTGTACCCGTTTATTTTCTCGAAAATCAATCCAAGAACCGATGCATTTATAAGGGTTTTGTTATCCTCTTGAATTTCCTCGCTTCCTTCACTTGTAAAATCGTAAGCACTTAAAAACGCAAACAAATATTCAAGTGGATTTATTTCGCCAGTCCGTTTTTTACCTTTGTCGTCTTTCAATACTGTTTGTGAATAAAGCGGAATAGCTTTATCATTTCGTAACTGACTTATGAATAATGTTGCGTGTTCAATTTCGGTTGGCTCAAAAAGTGAACTGTTTAAGTATGGCACTTTTGAAAATGCCGTTTTAACATCCTCGTTTCGTTCATTTTGTTTCCGGGCTAATACTTGAAAAAACAAACTGTTTAAATCATCATAATCCTTTATTTTATCGGTGCTTAAAAATTCAAACGACTTGTCCCCTTTGTGATAATTTACCAACTGAGCTTCCAATAATTTCAAAAACAAAATACGATTTATCCATGTGATACTTAATTCAAGCCCGACGTTGAAAAGTCTTTCTTGTTGGTTTGCCCCAAATTGGCTGGGTTTTTCAAGCCTTGAAATTTTGTCAAGGCTGTCTAATTGGATCATTGCATTTTCTATGAACGAACCCGTATTTCTTTCTCCCTCTTTGTTTCTCTCAATTATTTTTTTGCTGCCAACTTTTGTTTCAGTCAATCCGATTAGGTGAAGCAATTCGCCATAAAACCGTTTGTCAAGGCTATTGCTGTCGTTGGTAAATGGAAGTTTTAAAAGGTGTTCAGGTGATAGTAGCTTGAAAAGAGCAATGAGTTTATTGTCGTCTGCCTTGTCATCATTTCGCAGTGGCTTCTGGTAATCCTGCAGATTGAAGTGTGTAAACTCAATTTCGGATTTGATTTCAGCGATAAAAGGCTCTGCAATTTGCTTGTAGAAAAAATCCGTTTTGGTGTCTGCCATTCGTCCACCTTCAAAGTCTTGAAATTGCTTAACGAGTTTTTTGTTCTGGGCAAAAAGTCTGTCGAAAGTAGTTGCATCAAAAATGAACCATTCATTGATGTTTGTGATAATCAAATGTTTGGTTTCAAGGTTGTTTTGTGTGATTCTTTCCCGGAGATAGTAAAGCACCAATTCCTGAAAAGCCTTTGCATTCAGCTTAGAAACCATTTGCTGAGGCGTATCGCCCTCAGCGAATGGTTTCACCATTTCGCTTTTGTTGGTCGGTTTCTTTGCTTCGATAATCACTCCGACTGTTGAAGTTGCTTTGTCTCCGTTATGAATTACAAGGTCATTCCGTCCTTTAGTATTTACAAAATGGTTTGGGTCGTAATAGGTTTTCTTTAAAAAGTCAATGACTAGGTTTTTATGAAACTCTTCAGATTCTGTATCATTTGTGCTGTCAAGTAACTGGGTGAGATTGGTCTTGAACCTTTCAATTTCAGTCCTGTTTGGCTTCACTTTTAAAAAGGCTTTATTGAGTGCCTTTCTCGGTTTCAAGATGTGTAATTGCTCACTCATATATTATTTTATCATTTGTGTTCGCGAACCGCAAAGCGGTTTCCATTTACTAAAAATCAGTCTATAAGTTTGTTAATATTCACAAATATACAATTATCCTCGGGTGCGTTGGCAAGAAAACAGCTCTTGTGCAAGCTGAAGCTTTGGCTTGTATATCGGGGCTTGCGAATGTGTTGTTTTGGGCGTTGGCTGTTCATTTTATCTCCTTTTTCTCACTGCAAAATTACCATTGTCGTTTCTTTCTTAGGCTTGTTGGTGACGGCCCAGTATAAAAGCAGTAGCGGATTTCAGGGCAATTACCTATCCAGTTACTGCACAAGCTTATAGCTGTATGAACCTTAAATTTACCACTTCACCCGCTATTGATTTTATACAATGTTAGCTACTGTAGCCCGATTAGCATTGCCGTTTCTTTTTACTATTTATTTTCTTTTTTCAGTTCCCTTTTCCCGTGTGAGGAGAGAAGAGATTTTTATTTGATTTTCAATTTATTATCTGTGCGTTGGCTTTGCTCTTTGCCACCGCAGGTACGAGGATGGCAATGTGCAAATAGTGTTGGTTATTCATCCGCTCCCGCTAATTCAACTCCATATCTTGATTCGATAAATTCATTCAAAATGCTTTCATTGTCTTCATTAATGATTGTTTCCATTTCCTCTTCTGTGAAATCAAAAATCCCAAAGTTCTTAATGTAGTTACGGCTTAATGAAAAATATCCTGAACCGTAGGGTTTACTTGAATTAGTGATGTAAAACCAAAAAAGTTTAGAACTCATTAGCTTTTTCAGAAAAATCATTTTCCTTTCATCATCTGATACAACGGCAATACCATTATAAAACAGTAGGTTTTCGTCTGTGCTAATTGTGTAGTTAGGGAGATGTGGTGTAATGTGAGGAAAAAACAATTTTACGTTGTATTTTTCTAAAGACTGATTACGTCCGTAAGCATACCAGTTTTCATAATTGCCCTTTCCTTTATCCCTTGTAGCAAGAATCTTCTTCTTTGCTTCCAAGTATTTAAACGCTTTCGGGTACCTTGATTTAAATTCTTTTTTGTCAATCAGAGTTGGATTGTCCTGTTCGTCATATTGATATGGAAAAATTGCTTTTTTTCTTAGTACATCAATGTTTTCAACTTTTGTCAGCTTATTTGGATTGATGATTTCTTTACAAACTCCTTTTTCGACAGGGTAAACACTCCCGTTCTGAAGATAATAATAGTCGTCATCTTCTTTAATTGGATCAAAGATGTAAATGTGGTTTTTAAGTGTTGCTATACCATTTCTGGTCCTGAACAATTCTCCAAGTGGGGTTCCTGTATTTTCGATTTGATTTAGCAAATCAATTCGTTGCAAGTTCCATCCATTTTGATGACTTAATTTCAGGTAAGGAATGGATTTAAAGGCGATTCCATTGGTCAATGACCCTTCATCTCCTTTAGCGTATTGAACTGATTTTGATTCTTCTTTTTTAATGATGCAGATGCAGGTGTAAGTGGATTTACTTTGAAAAACCTGATTACTCCCAAAGTCCAGTATTTTTAGTGATAATGCTTCTTCTTCAAAATATTGTCGTAAGGCTCTTCCATTTACACTTTTAAAAAAAGTATTCATGGTAATATATCCTAAAACTCCTGCTGGTTTTAAATTCTCAGCCCCTATTTGAAAGAAAGGAATATATAAATCAGGGTGTCCCGAGCTACTTACTTTCCAATCAAAAATATATTGCTTGGATTCTTCGTCAATGTTACGAGAGCATACGTAAGGTGGGTTTCCTACTATTATATCAAATCCTTCATGATTTTGAAGTGTGTCTGACCAGTTAAAGTTCAAGGCATTTCCCTGGAATAAGTTGAAAGAAAAATCTGCTGTTTCTCCTTCAGAAATAGCGAATAAGGTCAATAGAAGTTTAGACCTGGTAATGGAAAACTCCTGAATGTCTAATCCAAAAATATTTTGCTCAAAGATTTCTCTGTAAGTTAAATTGGTGTTCTGCTTAATTAATTGAGCTGCTGTATAAAGAAATCCTGAGCAACCACATGCAGGGTCACAGATTTTTAAGTTTTCAAAATCTTCTATATCTGCAAAGCATTGTTCAACTATATATTCTCGAATATGTTTTGGGGTATATACTGCTCCGGTAACTACTTTTTCTTCGGGTGAAATGACAAATTCAAAAACTTCTATGAGTTCTTCTATTTCCGAAAATTGATGAATAGCTAAAAACTCCTTCAGTTTGGCATATTCCTTATCTTCTGGCTGGATAAGAAAGGGCTTTAAAAATTCGTTTTCTGTTTTTTCTATCTTAAATGAATGCAAAAAAGCCGACACGATGAGGCGATTGACCTTTTGTGGGTCAACTGAATAAGAACGGAGATATGTAAATATGTCTTTATTCATTTTGCATGCCTCTATTGAGCACGTAAATATTTTTTGTAATCCATGTACTTCATGGTGATTTGTATAAAAAGCTCTTTTGCCTGGTCGTCACCTGTTTTTTCAATTAATTTTTTTAGTATTTCCATCTTCTGCTCTAACTGCTCCAGCGTCCAAATGATACTATACCTCTTTAGGTACAACTTTAGCTTTTTGTGCATATAAACTGCTTTAGCTGAAGTGTTAACCGGGATTATTTCTCCCTTTCTATTTCGATAGAAATGTTTGTTATAATCTTCATCACATGGGTCTAAGTAATTTCCTTCGTCATTGCTCTTTGCTCGGTTTACGTAAGAACAGCAGTAGATTAAGTTGGAGTATTTCGTTTTTAGTTTTGGGTATTTTGATTGTGGTAGAAAATGATCTATTTGAAATGTTATAGTTCCCCCAAACCAATCATCTAAACAATTGGTATAACCACATTTCTTTTTAAAATCCTTTCTTAAATGCGGTTTATACTTGCGGTAATTTTTCAATTCTTCACCGTTGTATTCTCTTAAGGGTACGCTTGAATTATCTCTAAAAAGTATATTACTCATCACAATCCAATTTCTTCTTTAATTCATCTACAGCTTTAAGAAGTTCCGATAGAGATTGAGATTCTGTTGTTCTTTTTACAGCTTCCGGTATCGGATGCTTTTTATCAAGAGATTTTTCTATCAAGCTGTCTAATCGTAAAAGTTCTTCTTCTTCCGGAGCATCCAATTTTTCTTGTTCACTTTTCTCTAACAATTCTATCAATCGTGCTTCTGCTTTTTCCAGTTTTGAGCGATAATGAACAATTTGATTTTTCAACCGATCAAGAAAAGTGGCTTTGGCTTTGGTTTCCTTTTCTGATCCATGTAATATGCCTTTGATATATACAATGTTTACATCTTCACTTTTTCCCACTGCTTCATCATCAAATGAAGTCAATACAAAACAGGGAAAGTCCTCTCGCTCATCCATTATTTTTTCTACCAATTGTGCTCCATCATAAGGAACATTATAATCAATATTTTCCTTATACTCGTTTAGCCTAAAATCAGTAATAACAGCATCAACATGGATACTCATAACCTCTTCAACCATTTGGTCAAGATTTTCTAAAGGATACATTGAGAGTACCTCAAAAATGCCTTCTAAGTCCTTTTCTTCAATGTAGTCTTTAAAGCTATCAATGTCCTCCTGCTGTTCGTCAACAAAAAAAATTCTATACATAACTATTTGCGTTTATATTTAACAGGGAAAGTGATTCTTACACCAAATCCGACTTCAGGATACAGCAATTTCACTTGGGCATCATTCTCTGCAGCAATTGATTTAACTAACCACATACCTAAACCTGTACCCTCTTCTTCACCCGTATGCGGATTCCGTTTGGTGGTATAAAGAGGTTCAAAAATCTTTTCAGGTTTCTCAATGTCATTTGATAAGCCCGGACCATTATCATAGTATTCCATGATAATTTCTTTTGATGTTTCCCGTGCCTTAATTGTTATTTCCCTTTGTCGGTTTTCCTTAGATTGGATGAAAGCATCTATAGAGTTGACCAGAAGATTATTGAAAACACTATCAAAGTCAATCTCGAAAACCCGCATATCAATTTCTGCTATCTCGTTAGTATTCATTTGGATGCCTCTATTTTCCATTACGGTTGTCCAATCATTTTTTAAATCATTAAAGTATTTGTGCAGAAACAATTGCTTTCTTTTCCTCTTATCCTTTCGGGCAGCTCCCAAAGAAAAATTGAGCCAGTTTCGGAGTTTTACATCTTGTTTCCGCATTCTCTCCAATTGAACGAATGGGTTTTTCCTTTCCTCTATTTCAACATATTCACTCTCCTTAATTTTTTCTGAAATCAACGTTTTAATTTTATCTACTCTTGAACTCAAAACATTGTTGAGCTTGCTCAAATCATGGCTAAAAGAAGCCAAAACGATACCACTACTTGCCAAACCTCTTAGTACTTTTTGTTCATCTTTAAGCTTTTCAATTTCTTCATCCTTCCCTTTGTTCAACTCTGCTAAAACCGTTAATTCATCAGATTGGTTATCATTGCTTTCCTCACCCTTTTTCCCTTCCTTTTCCTCCTGCTCTTTACGCTTTCGATTTTTCTCGAGAATTGATTTCGCCAGCTTTTCCGCTTGTTCTTTATTTATGCGGTCAGCATACTTTTCATTATAATATTTGTCCATTGCTCGTGCTATGTAAGCACGATCTTCTTCTAGAACTTGAATAAGCTTGGTCAGGATTTCTTTAAAAATCAAGAAAGTTTTATTTTCTTGCAGTCCTTCCCTGCTGGACTTGTCTTCAAAATTCACATTAGTTAGACGAGAAATCTTAATAGCCCCTGATACATTTTCAGGTTCAACCCGCCAGCCTCCTTCTTCTTTAGCAATTCCCGCTGGGCTTGATGATTTTCTTGCTCCAAGACCTAACCAATCGAAAGAAGAATCTTTAACTTCTCCGTAAGGTCTTACCCTGAAATTATCCCTGAAAAGCTTAACACCTCCAAATTTGTCTAACCAGTCTTTTCTGAAGTTAGTTAAAGCCTTTTTATAGTTGAATCGCTCCGCATCAGAGCTTGCATAAGACCTTTTCATGAAATAAAACGAGAAGTCAAATACGCCTATATTTTCAAATACTTTTTGTTGATCAACCTCCTTGAATCCGGGTAATAACTGGGAAAATGTTACTGTTTTAGTCCATATGCCTTCTTGAAAATCCTTTTTTTGATAGGGATATTGGGACATTTCCTCAATCTTAAAAAAATCTGGATCAATAAGCTCTAAATCATATTCATTCCGGGTAATCTCAATTTTAATACTCTGATTTTCGTCTGCGTGTGCAATTAGTTTGTAATCAAAATCGTCACACACAGAGCCAAAAACTTCCCCATACTTTTCTTTTTCAAGACTGCTATGCAGGAATATTTGAAACTCTCCACTCTCTTTAGGAGGAACAAGAACTTCCAAATCGGAATAAACTTGTTTCACATAATAATCCTCCCAATTGTCTCTTAAGCCTGAAATTTTAAGTACCGTACCATATTTGAAGTCAGCTTTGGTTTCAATACTTTTTAAATCTAAATCAATAGATAGGGGTGCAATAGCTTCCAATAAAGTAGAAGCATTTAATCCATCAAGGTCAGCCTCTACTTTTTCTATGGTTTTAAACTCTCCTTCAAAATCATCCCAATTCACTTTCCAGAGATAACCAGTAAATGATGTTTCTTCTCCTTTTTCATCTACATCTGGGTCATGATTTTTGGGATTGAATACGGTTACCATTTCGCATTTGGTTCCAAGTTTGTCCAATGCAAACCTTCCTATTCCTTTTGCTCCTGCCTTCACTCGACCTGATTTTGTGAAAACATCAAATGCTTTATTATCAGTTCCAATTGTCATCCAGTGCTGGCGAATGATCTTTTGGGTCATTCCTTCACCAGAATCAATAATGTACAAGGAGTTTAATTCATTTAACTTTTTTCTAAGTCGAATTAAGTCTTGTTCCTCTATTTCGTCTTTTAACACATACCTATCATCAGCAAAAGAGTATACTGCATTAAGGTCAACTTCTGAAATGCCCTTGTTTACAATATCAGCAAATTGATTTAAAGTCAGTTCATCATGGATTATAGAGTACTGGTTGTCAAAGTAAACAATGCTTACAATGCTATCCGCATCATAGGCATTCTTTACTAACTCAATTATAGCGCCTTTTGAAGAAGCTACATTTTCTCTTCCAATTAGCCTTGCGGTTCTTGCTGATACTGTGAACGAAACTTTAGGCATTTCTATTAATTAATTGGTTGACACAAATAATTCTCGAATGTCGATCTCTAAAAATTTTGCAATTTGATAAAACACTTCAACTGAAGGTTGCACATCATTTGTGCACCATCTTGAAACAGTAGATTCTGTTTTATCAAGATGCTTTGCAAGTTCCTTAGACGACACGTTCTTTTCTGCTAACACAGCTTTTATTCGATTGTAATTAATCTTGTCCATCATGCAATTAAATTGCTGTTTGATGCAAATATACATAGTTTAAAACTCTTGGTTTTTCTTGATAATTATAGTTTCATGCAAATTTCTTTCCTTTTTATAGAATTAAAATTTCACAAAACAATAAATAATTGTATTTTAGTAAAAATTAATTATTGTCATAAAGCAATTATTATGAGTAGAAGATATACCAAAGCTGATTTAGAACAAATCGTTTCCGTTCAACTGGAAAACCTCAATGCCATGCACGACCTTTTAAGTATTATGAATCATCAAAATGAATTATTAAATAGTGCTAACAAGAAATTGAAAGATGAAATCACAGACTTTAAGCAAAAATTATTTCCGACTCAAAAACGAAATTCAAATTCTTAAATCTGCGGGAGGGGAGGCAAGCTCTTTGTGGCTGTCCGGAAGGGCAGACGCAATGTGCTTGTTAGTGCGCAGGTAAAATCAAATAAAAATCTCTTGGGCGGTGGGGAAATTGTAAGCTCCCCCAAAAATAGTACGGTTTAAAAGTAGACAAGAGAAAAAAAACGTTTAAACTTGTATTATTATGA
>NPID01002264.1_pt2 | contig 33081 bp, 33 predicted proteins | sample 8637491 | NCBI WGS metagenome assembly NPID01 (sample SAMN07420843, study PRJNA396082) | bioreactor metagenome | isolation source: sample BA6 brine-fed electro-methanogenic bioreactor BA | place: Japan: Kochi | collected 2016-06-14 | reverse complement strand
GGGAGGAAAAGGAACGAAGTGGTGCTGGGCTGGCTCACCGGTTCCGGTTCCGACTCCAGGGTGACCCTGAATCCCCCAAGGGACGAAGTAATGCCCGGAGACAGTGACTGCAGGATAGTAACGATAGCTGAAAGGTAGACCGGCGATGAAGGGTTCAGGTTTCATTGGCATTCTTGGTCTGGTAACGGGCTTTATGTTCTGCATACTGGGGATAGTTCTCATAGCGGGAGTTCCCTTCCTGACCGCCCCGCTGGATTCCATGGTCCAGAGTTCCGCAAGGGGCCTCAGGACTTCCAGCGATGCCATAAGCTCCGTAACGGAAGGTGTTTCCAACTCCACCGGAATGGTGGAGGAGGTGCGGGTATCCCTGGAATCGGCATCCGGAGCTCTGGAGGGAACCGGCGAGGTACTGGGTCAGACGGTTGAGATACTGGAGGAAACCAGGATCATCCTTCCCGCAATGGCCAACGACATGGCCTCGATGCCTCCGATGCTGAGGAATCTCATGCCCAACAACCATTTCGATGAAGTCGCAGAGAGAACCGAGATACTTGCCGGCATGCTCAGCCTTCTGAACACCAGACTCGAGAGCCTTTCCATCGATGTGAACGAGACATCAGATGCAATAGGGGGTGTTGCCGCCTCTGTGGAGACCCTTCAGGAGGACCTGCTCTCCGCCGAGGGTTCCTTCAGCGAAGCCGCGGAAAAGATGGAGGCCACTGCCTGCTTCCTGGAGAACGGTTCGTTCGCTTCTGTCGCGGCGGTTTCTTCCGCCGGGCTGGGTGTTCTCCTGTTCCTCACAGGGCTGTTCCAGATAATGTCCGGGCTTACCATCAGAAGGCTCATGCGGAACGGTTCCGGCGCCTGATGGGGAAGTTCATCTTCGTTCTCTTCCTTGCGGTGCCGGCCATGGCCGGCTCCTTCAAGCTCCTGGAGGACACCCTGGAACTGGGCGTGGGCAGCTACCGGTACATCAAGTTCCGGATCACCCCTGACCAGTCCGTTGACGCTGCGATATCCGGAAGCATCGGTATCACGCCTGACTCAACCGATGTGGAACTGATCCTTCTTACGGAGTGGAATTACCTCACAGGCTGGGTGAACCGGGGAGAGGTAGATACGCTGGGTGTTCGCCGTGACGGTCCGGGTCAGGTGCTCATGAGTATTCCCGATTTCGGCGACTATGTTCTCGTGGTGAGCAACAGGGGGAACCCGGTTCCAGTAAGTGTTTTCACCAACCTGAGGGTGATTTTCCAGGGCACCGGGATCACATACGATTCCCTTCCAGTGGGAGTAACCCTTCTGGTAACCGTTTTTGCCGCGGCACTTGTGATTGCGGCGGTGGTGATCACGATCAGGAAGCTGGGCTGATGGCTTCGGGTCCTTATTTACTATATTCCAGAGCGGAAATATAAGGAAGGAGTACCCATGCTCATTTCCACAAGGAGCAGGTACGGGCTGAGAGCCCTTACTCATCTGGCCCGGTCGGACCGCTCATCTCCCGTCAGCCTGGGAGGGATAGCGGAGATCGAAGAGATACCCATAAGATACCTCGAACAGATATTCGGAAGGCTCAGAACGGCGGACATAGTAAGGGGCCGAAGGGGTCCAGGGGGTGGTTATGTGCTCAGCCGCGACCCCGGGGAGATATCCCTGCTTGATGTGATCCGTGTGCTGGAAACCGAGTTCTTCCAGACGAACTGCGCGCTGATGTGTCCCGATTCGACCCACACCGAGGAGGAGAAGAAGAAGGGCTGCGCAAGGGAGGAGCATTGCCCTACCCGGAGGCTCTGGTCGGATATTAAGGTTATCTGCGAGTCTTATCTGAACAACAACACACTAGTCGATCTGGCGCACGGATCGCTTGAAATGGAGTAAGCGGCAATGTGGAAGTACTCCGATGTATTGATGGACCACTTCATGAATCCCCGTAACGTCGGGACACTTGAGTCCCCCGACGGCCATTCGGAAGTGGGCTCGCCCCAGTGCGGGGATGCCATGTACCTGGATATTGACATCGACGATGAGGGCCGCATAAGCGACATCGCCTTCAAGACCTTCGGCTGCGCCGGGGCAATTGCCAGCGCATCGGCCCTAACCGAGATGGTAAGGGGCCTTCCCATCGAAGAGGCCCTTCAGATAAGGAACAGCCAGATAGCCGAGTATCTGGGTGGAATGCCCCCAGAGAAGTTCCATTGCTCCGTTATGGGCCATCAGGCCCTGAAGGCGGCTGTAACCGACTACCGGGAGAAGTGCGCTGCCATAGAGAAGAAGCTTTCCGATGCGGGGATAAAGCCTGTTCTTGTCAGGCCGAAAAGGATTTACGTCTCCTCCGAGGAAGACGCCGTGAAGGCCAGAGAGGCACTTTCCGACGGAAACACAGCCGTAGAGGTGAAGTGATGGAGCCGGTATACCTGGACAACGCGGCTACCACGCGGATAGCTCCCGAGGTGCTGGAGGCGATGCTCCCCTTCCTGGAGGAAAATTACGGGAATCCCTCCAGCTTCCACACCTTCGGAAGCTCCCAAATGGAAGCCGTGGAAACGGCCAGGGGGCAGGTGGCGCGGCTCCTGGGCGCCAGGGCAGACGAGATCTTCTTTACCTCCGGAGGTACCGAAAGCGACAATCAGGCACTTCGCTCAGCCGTCAGGATGGATCCCACCCGAAGAGGTATAGTGACCTCCGCTGTGGAGCATCCCGCTGTGCTGGAAACCGCAAGGATGCTGGAAAAGGAGGGCTGCACCCTTGGAATAGTCCCGGTCAACGGGAAAGGCGAGGTAGTCCTGGAGGAACTTGAAAAGCTGGTGGATGCCCAGACAGCGGTGGTCTCCATTATGGCGGCCAACAATGAAACCGGGGTGATCATGCCCCTGAAGGCCATCGCTGAGATATCCACCGACGAGGGATCCCTCTTCCATACCGATGCCGTGCAGATGGCGGGTAAATGTCCGCTGGATGTGCATACAACAGGAATAGACCTTCTCAGCCTTTCCGCCCATAAGATACATGGTCCCAAGGGTGTGGGTGCCATCTACGTGAGGAAGGGAATAGAACTCCCGCCGATGATCACAGGCGGTCACCAGGAGAGGGGCATGCGGTCAGGGACCTACAACGTTCCAGGAATCGTGGGGCTTGGGAAGGCGGCTGAACTGGCACTTACCCACCTTGCGGACACCGTGGCGGCGGAGCGAAGCCTCAGGGAGTCTTTCGAAGCCAGGGTGAAGGAAAGGTGTCCCGGAGCCTTCATCGTTGCAGAGGAAGCATCTGAGAGGCTTCCTGGAACGGTAACCGTGATTTTCCGGGGGATCGAAAGCGAAGCCGTTCTCACCCTGCTGGACATGCAGGGCATCTATGCCTCTTCAGGTTCCGCCTGCAGCACAGGAAGCAAGGATCCCAGCCATGTCCTCTATGCCATGGGCATCGACTACACACTTGCGAACAGCGCAGTGAGGTTCAGCTTGAGCAGGTACACCACAGGCGAAGAGATAGACAGGGCTGTAGCAGCCCTGGAAGCCATAGTCGAGAGACTCAGGAGGATATCACCTTATACGGAGTAGGGATATCTAGAAGCCGGTTCCGGTCCAGAAGAACCCTGCGGATATTCCGAAATCCTCATATCCTTCAAGCCCGGCGGATACGCCGCAGTCCGCGGTGAGGTTCTCCGTAAGGATGAACTGCACCGAAGCGCCAGCCTCAAGGTCCCCGTCGGTTGATCCGTTCAGGGACCCGCACAGAAGGAAGTCGGGAGAAATGTAGCTGGTTCCCCCTCCTGTGAAGTAGAACACTGATCGGATGTGGTCCTCGAAGGGGTTCCTTCCACCGTTCAGAGCGAATTCACCGGACATTGAAAGCCTGAAGTCAAGGAATGTGGTGCTTGTTACACCGCCGAAAGCCAGTTCGCTCCCCCTGTCCCTTAACTCCTCGCCGGTGGGCAGCGAGAGCCTGCCTGTCAGCTTCAGCGCGGTTCCGCCCCTGGTGGTTTCGTAGAGCCAGCCCCCGGCAAGGGTCATGTCGCCCAGGGTTGAGCCGCTCCACGGCTCGTCCACAGGGACCAGAGTGATAACAGCTGAAACTTCCAGGTCTTCCGCCGCGCCCCAGCAGCCGCGAAGGGGCACCATGAGAATGGTACCGCCCGGGGTGCCGGCGTACTCCAGCGATGCTCCCGCCCTGAGGGTACCCTCCTGCAGTACGTCGGAGCAGGAAAGCCCCTGCCATCCGGAAAGACCCCTGGGGCCGAGCCCCATGGATTCGCCCACGGCAGAAAGGGCCAGAAGGGCCGTTACGAGCAGAGCTGTTTTCATGGATTCCTCCGGGGTTGACAATGATGTGTGCAAAATGGAAAGATATCATAATATAGGCTCTACTCCTTCGGAGGGTATATGAAAGCTGGAGAGGCTGGAGTTCTTGCAGCGGCGGCCCTGCTTGTTGCCGGGGGTCTCTTCGTAGGATTTACCCCCATGCCGGATGGGGACCTTCTCGAACAGAAGGATACCGTTCAGGAGGACCTGTCTGTTTACGACCGGCTGAAAGCGTCGATAAGGCCCTTTCATTTCGGCAACTTTCCCAGGGAAACCTTCCGGGGGGATACAACGGTCTGGGTGGCTGACCTGGACTACAACATGTACACGGTTGCCCAGGTTGACCTGCTTGTTACAAGGAAACTCAGGGAGCTTGAGTTTACGGGGATCACGGCCCTGGAGGGGGATGACGGAGGGATAGTGTTCCGGGCTCTTTTCCCCGACGGGCAGCCCCTGGAGATACAGTTCATCCCCTAGGTGGTCAATACACTCGACTTTCTTTATCTTTCATCTCCTCCGTTCCGGGAAGCGGCCCGTCCGAGGAGGCTTGAATAGGTCTTTTGGAAAGATTTAACTACAGACAGGATAGATAGTTAGGAAAGGGCAGGCGGAACCCTGCCCCCAGAACCCGATGAAGGGAAGCCCAATGAAGAAAGCCGACAAGTGGAGGAATTACAGCTCCGCGCTGGTGCTTGTGATCTCCCTGCTGCTGATATGGCCCACGGTGAAATGGTATTCACTGCCAGCGGTGGAACGCGACAGGGCCGAGGCCAGCGTTCAGCCGGAGACCACCAATCCCTACCTCAGAAGTCTTCTGGACGATATGCAGGAAGAGGGAGGCGAGGAGCTTCTTGAGGAGTACAGGGAACTCTATGCCACCAGCAGGGGAACGATAAAGCTGGGCCTCGACCTTCAGGGGGGCATGTACCTGGCCTACACGGTGGAGCCAACCCCCGGGCTGGATGCCGATGAAGCCCTGGACCAGGCCCTGGAGATAATAAGGAACCGAATAGACGAGTTCGGGGTCTCCGAGCCTTCGATCACCAGGCAGGGCTCCGACAGGATAATCGTTCAGCTTCCGGGAGTAAGGGATCCGGCCAGGGCCAGGGCCATCGTCGAAAGACAGGCGCTGCTCGAGTTCAAGGTCGTGGCCTATCCCAACGCGGAACATCCTTCTCCCTCCACCATACCAGTCGTAAGGGAGATAGAGGCCGCTCTCGGTGAAGAGCTTCCCGAGGAAGAGCCCATCGCCGCCACAGAGACAGAGACCTCCAACGAAGAGGAGTTCTCCCTTCCCCAGACAGGGGATGATCTTTCCCTTCCCACAGCCGAGGAGCTTCAGGAAGAATCCGCACTTCCCTCCCTTGAGGTTGCCGGCCAGCTGGGCTCCCTGATCTCCATTGCCGACCAGAACACGGCCACTGTCCTGAGGATACGGCCGGGGGACTGGATGATCCAGGAAGGTGAGGAGTTCGACAGACTGCAGTCCATCATCAACAGGGAGGAAGTTTCCGGAATACTTGCCGATTACAACCTCCAGTTCTCCTTCGGAAAGCCCACGGAGCTCGCGGACGGGACCACATGGATGAGCGTCTTCCTGGTGCCCGCCAACGCCGGAATGGGATGGGACAGGCAGGCAGACCTTGAGATCCCCCACTACAGGCTCACTGGAGCCAGCCTCACCGATGTGAGGATCCGCATGGGTGATCAGAACACCATGTCCACCGCTCCTTACCTCCTTCTGGAGTTCGATTCCGAGGGTTCCTCCATGTGGGAGAGGATCACCGGGGAGAATGTCGTNNGGATCTACTCCGTTGCAACCATCACCGAGAGGATAAGCGGCGGAACGAGGCTTTCCGGCAGTTTCAACCTGGAAGAGGCCAGGGATCTCAGACTCGTGCTCAAGGCGGGAAGCCTTCCTGCGAGGCTGATAATCGCCGAGGAACAGACCATCGGCCCCAGCCTCGGTAAGACAGCCATCAGCAACGGCATGATCGCCGGTCTGGTAGGCCTGGCCATCATAGCCGCCTTCATGATGATTTATTACGGAGCGGGAGGCCTCATCGCCGTTCTCGCCCTTGTGTTCGACATGGTGATAATCCTCGGCATACTCTGCTTCCCGGGTCCCCTGGCTCAGATCGGCATTGCAGGAATGAATGCCACCCTGACCCTCCCGGGTATAGCGGGTATCATCCTTACCATAGGCATGGCTGTGGACGCTAGCGTTCTCATCTACGAGAGGATCCGCGAGGAGCTGGCCTCCGGCAAGGGTATCCGCTCGGCGGTGGACGCCGGTTACTCCAGGGCCTTCGTCACCATCTTCGACGCGAACCTCACCACTTTCATCACCGCGCTCGTTCTTTACAGGTTCGGCACCGGGCCCATAAGGGGATTCGCTGTAACCCTGTCCATAGGTATCATGGCCTCCATGTTCTGCTCGCTGGTCTTCACCAGGGCCGTCTTCAGCAACCTTCTGGCTCAGGTGAAGAGAACGAAGATAAGCCTGGGCAAGCTGGCCATGGTCAAGGACGCCCACTACGACATAGTGACCAAGAGGAAGAAGACCTACCTGCTTTCACTGGGTGTAATCCTGGTGGGAGTAATATCCTTTTTCGCCCACGGCGGTCTGAACCTCTCCATCGACTTCACAGGCGGTCTGGAGACCAATGTGGTGTCCACCGAATACTCCACAGCCGCTGAACTCAACGGTGCTCTCACCGGGGAAGGGCTACTGAGCGTTCAGGTGCAAGCCCTCCAGGACTGGACGGGAGAGGGCAGTGCTTTCGTGATAAGGACCTCCAGCAGCGACAAGGATGAGGTCTACGCAGCCCTGGAGTCCACCGGCTGCAGCCTTATGGAGGATGAAGAGGGGGAATCCGAAGCCTCCTTCATCAAGCAGATAGGTCCCAGGGTGGGGAACGAACTGAGATCACAGGCCGTGGATTCCATAATGCTGGCCATGTTCTTCATCGTTCTCTACATCTGGTACAGGTTCCAGTTCAAGTGGGGTCTGGCTGCGGTCGCCGCCCTTCTCCACGACATCCTGATCACCGTGGGCCTGCTGGCCCTCTTCCAGGTCGAGGTCAGCCTGACCATCATAGCGGCCCTGCTCACCATCGTGGGATACTCCATCAACGACACCATAGTGGTGTTCGACCGAATCCGCGAGGACAACAGGCTCAGGAAGGGCAAGACCTTCGAGGAAACGGTGAACAAGGGCATCAACGAAACACTCAGCCGAACGGTGGTGACATCGCTTACAACCTTCGTCGCCGTTCTGATGCTGTTCATCTTCGGAACAGGGGAGATAAGGGACTTCGCCCTTACTCTGATGATAGGCATCATCGTGGGAACCTACACTTCGATCTTCGTCGCCAGCCCGATACTCATCGACTGGCATGCGAGGCTCAGGAAGAAGTAGCTGCAGCACCAATAAAAGAAGAGGGGGGAGGGCGTATGTCCTCCCCCTACCTTTTGGCCGCCCGCAAGTATGTCAANNACCACCGCAAGAAGAGTTGCGTGATTTCATTGACATACTTGCGGGCGGCCAGCCGGCAGAGGCAGTTTGATCTCCGCTACAGCGCCCCTGGAAGAATTCCTTAGAGAAAGGCTCCCGCCATGTTTCTCAACGATCCTCTGAACGATGGAGAGGCCCAGGCCGGAGCCACAGCTTCCGTCTCCTTTTTGGAAGGGCCTGGGAGCATTCCTGAGGAAGTCGGAGGGGAAACCCGGGCCGTCGTCCTCGACGGTAACGGTAACCTGCCCTGATGATGCGGTGACTGTTACGGTCACGCCGGAGGAAGCCCGGGCAACTGCGTTGCGAACCAGGTTCGAAACCGCCCTGAGGAGCAGTCTCCGGTCCCCATGAACCAAAGCAGCCCTTCCGGGGCGCTCAACGAAAACATCGATTCCTGGAGGCGCAAGAGCTCCCTCTGAGTCCGCAGCCTCAACACACACATCTTCCAGCAACACTGGTTCATGAACAGGTTCTGAGTTCCTGATGCGGTTGAACTCAAGGAGTTCCGACACCAGAGTGTCCAGCTGGAAAAGGTCTTTCTCCATCAGGCCAAGTTTGTCTGCTACCTCCTCAGGGTTTTCCCTTGCAAGTTCAAGGGCGAAGCCTAGTCTTGCCATTGGAGTCCGAAGTTCATGCGCCACAGCGTTGAGCAGTTCATTGTGCGAATCGAGCAGGGAGATGATCCTGTCAGCCATGCGGTTGAATGCCCTTCCCAGTTCGTCTATCTCATCACCGCCGCTGCCGCCGGGATATCTTACGCTGAGTTTGCCCCTGCCGAAATCCCCGGTAACGGCGGTGAGGTTCGCCGTTCTTCTGAAAACGGGCCTGAGCCCTATTGCAAGGGCCACCGCCTGGGAGACGAACAGAACCAGTGCGAACAGAACGAATATCGTCTGCCTTGGCCCGGGAACCCTGGCAGTTGCCAGGATCGATGTCTGGCCTCCCGGAAGGCTGATCATCCGGACACCCGAAGGATTCCTCTCGCCAATCTCCCCGGGCAGCGGCGGCAGCGCCCCGGGGGGATGGGGCTGCTGAGGATCATGCGTTACCAGACGAATGAAAACACCCATGGAGTCCGCAAGATTGATCAGGGACTCCCTGTCAGTGTATCTCCCGGATTCAACAAGGGCCTGGAAACTGTCCAGGGTCTCGTTGCGCTTGTCTTCAAAGAATGCAGGAAGAACGGAGAATGATACCCATATGGTCAGCACAAGCGTTACCAGAGTGGTTGCGGCAAGAAGCAGGTAGATCTTCCAGAAGAGCTTCATTGTGACCCTTCAGGAGAGAGCAGGTATCCCAGGCCTCGGACGGTCTTGATGAGATGACCGTGTTCTCCCAGTTTACGCCGCAGTCTGGAGACAAGCACGTCCACTGACCTGTCAAAGGAGTCGAAATCGATGCCCCTGAGCTCCTCTACGAGAACGCTTCTCTGCTGCACCCTTCCTGCTCTCCTGGCCAGCAGGGCCAGAAGATCGAATTCAGTTGTGGTAAGTTCAAGAACCGTGCCATTCAACGAAGCCTTCCTGGAGGGAATGTTTATGGAAAGCGGACCCGCCTCGATCATCTCGGCTTCAAGATCGGTGCTGCTCCGTCTGAGAAGTGCCCGAACCCTCGCCAGGAGCACCCTGGGAGCAACGGGTTTCCCAAGGTAGTCGTCGGCTCCCATCTCAAGCCCGGTTACAACATCGATGTCGTCTTTCATGGCGGTGAGCATGAGAATGGGACCACGCCAGCCTTCACGGAGTGAACGGCAGATGTCGAGACCGTTCATGTCCGGCAGCATAAGGTCAAGAATGAGCAGATCAGGACGCCTTGCGAAAACGGTCTTTTTGACTTCTGATCCCTTGTGAAGCACCTCAACGGCATATCCCCGACTCGCAAGATATTCAGAAAGAAGAGAGGCCAGTGGAACATCGTCTTCCACGAGGAGTATCTTTTCCTGCATGTTACCCCCTGTTGGCAAGGAAACCCCGGCTTCTATTCTATGGAGCCCGCGGGTACAAAGCAATTACACGAAAGGAACGGCATGTTACTCACAGCTGCACTGCTGATGTTTATCTCTCCCGGGGATACCCCCATTTACACTCTTGAACCGGCCGGTATTGACTTCCATTACCTGCCGGAATACCTCATGCCTCTCGCCGAAGGAGCAATGGACGAGGAATCCGGAGCACTTGCCGGCCAGCCCAACTCAATGGGGATCACCTTTGGGTGTCACTACTGGAAAATGGACGAACCTGTTGAGGACAAGAACTTCTGGATTGAGCAGAAGCTCTCCAGTGTTGTACCGCCTGATCTGATGGATAACATTGTTACAGGTGAGGCAACATGGTGCGAAGGAAGCATGGCCGCTGGAGTTCCTTCCAGCCATTCCCTGGGTCTCATGTCGAGTATAAACTTCACATTCTCTCCCCCTGGCGGAGCCATGGGAAGGGGCAGGGCCTATGGCATATTCAGAAACGGATATTCTATCCTTCTCATCGCCTACGGACCCACATCAATGAACGCCCAGGACGTGCTGGAAGATATCGTGAACCTGGCAGTGCTCAAATAGTCTTGCGCAGAATCAGGAAACTCAGCGCTGTGTAAACAACTCCGTGAGCAGTCACAGCGAGAACTGCCATCGGCTGACCTGTGACCATGCTTCCCAGAGGAGCCATGAACCACCAGCTCATGGAGTTGCCGGCGAGGCCCGGGAAAAGACCCAGACTGAACAGGCCGAATGAGAGCGCTGCAGCCCCGGACTCCGAAGTAATGGAAGAGCACAGGGAAGCTGCTGATACGGCCCAGAATGCGGATACCGCCGCCCGGAGGAATATCCGTGAGGCAATGTAGCCCAAGGGAACGGTCAGTGGCGGCAGAAGAAGAAACCCTGTCGCCAGCATGGCTATGAAAAGGAAGCACCAGGAGGCAGCAAAGCTGCCGAAGAATCCCGTTAAGAGCGATGTTCCCCGTTCCATCCCATGCCAGCTTCGGAACAGGAAGAAGGAAAGGAGAGGAGTGCCGGTCATGCAGGCGATCATTACCACTCTCCATACGGAGAAGTCCGGTCTTTGTCCCACGGGCATGTAGTCGAGGAAGCCTGAATCCTGCAGCCTGGCCTCTATGACAAGAGAAGCCACAAGAAGGACCGGAATCAGCAACACAGGCCCTATCCACTTCAGGGAGAAAAAACGCTTGAGCTCGAATATGACCCTGTTCGGAAAACCTCTCAAAACAACCCTTTCCAAAACCCGACGACCGGGGAATATTACCGGAAATCCCCGGGAACGGAGTTTATGAGAACAACCACCGCACTAGTACTGCTTATTATCCTCTGCGGCTGCGGCAGGAAGTACACCGGACTCACCTCGGTGGATCTGAATGTTACCTCCATAACCTTCCATGATTCATACCCAGCCACAATAACAGCAAATCTGGAAAACGGCAAACCTGCGGATTTCATCAGGGTCGCAGAGGGAACCCTCATCGCCTCCATGAAAGTAGGCTGTTCCCTCCCAGAGGACACCCTTGGAATGGCCCAGGCGAACTCGGAAGCTTCCTTCCCCCTCTTCTATGGAGTGAACCACGGATCCACGGGAATACGATTCGAGATCGAGCACCTCGGCCTTTCCTGGCATCCAGAGTACAGCATCAGGGGGGATAACGGGCTTAACAGGGTCTACGCCACCGCCAGGCTGGAGAACTCAACTGTGCAGACCTGGACTGCGGATACGGTGAGTTTCAGAGATGACCGGGGAAACCCGGTAACCACAGCCACCGGTAGAATCACCATAAGACAGGGAACTGGTTCCATTCCCTGGTGGGATGCCCCCGCCGGCGATGAGACGCTCACCCTCGTCTATGGATGGCCAGTTATAGGCAGGTGGAATCCTCTGAGGGCTGTTTACTGCCCTGCCAGGGGAAGGGTGGAGAGCTGGCCCGGGAATATATGGGAGTCGGGGGACACCCTTTACTTCAATGCTGATTCCCTGGTGGACATTGACCTAACCTTCAGGCAGAAACCAAGGGGTTACGACTGCTTCCTGGAGATGGAATCCCTGGCGGAGGATGAAGCCATCTGGACAATCAGATGGCCCGAGAGGCTGCCCAGGGGAGCGGATGTTAACCCGGGATCAAGCTCGGTGAGCATATTTCCAGGCGAATCTGTTACTGTCTTCTACGAAGAACTCTATTGACCATTTCCATTCAATGGGCTAGAATAGCACTCCTGCGGTGCGCCCATAGCTCAATTGGATAGAGCATCTGGCTACGGACCAGAAGGTTTGGGGTTCGAGTCCCTATGGGCGTACCACACTGAATCTTTGTCGAACCGCGGACCTTTCGGTCCGCTTCTTTTTATAGAATACTGTATCGCAGGCAGATACAGATCAGCTGTAATTTTATTCAGACCGACCAAAACCCGCGAGAAGAAAACTTCGAATAGTGATTTCTGCTGATGCGGTGGAATAATGTTCAATGAAGAAGCCAACGCATTCAAGGTCTTAACAACAGAAGATTCTGTCACCAGCTGTGTCTCATAGCGGGGGATCTCCTTCTCAAGTTCTTGAATGAGTTCATCCAGCCGTTTTATGCCCCCCATGATTTCCTTGGCCCTGTGATTGAAACTGGTTACAGTCTTCTGATCATCTCTATTTTCCTGTATGGCGATCAGGGCACCATCTCTGGTGGCTTCAAGACTCTTCTTCCTGGCACGGAGGGTGACAACCTCTCTTCTCTTTGCGGTAAGCTCTTGCTTGATACCAGCGTTTGAGGCGGCTACTATCTCACCAATTCTATCGGGGTCATCAAGAAGACAGTCTCTTATCAGCCTTTTCACAGATTGCTCCAGGAGTGAGGCATCGATGGAGTTTCGCTTTTTCCGTGGGAACTTAATAGGAATTTGATCTCTGCCGGGACACTCCTTGTTTGTGCAAGTGTAATAGTTAATACCTTTGCCCTTATCAGGCTCCATGGCATTTTCGCAGAAGCCACAAACAACAATGCCAGAGAGAGAGTAGGGATAAACATTGTCGTCAGTTGAGGAACGCATCCTCTTTTTGCTCTTCATCAATTCTTGCGTTTCAACGAACTCTTCGTGAGGGATGATAACGGGATGATCCTCTGTATTCGGGGGTTGGAACAGTCTGTATCTTCTGCCCTCGGGGAGTTCATTCTGGTTCTTGTTCTTATTGTTCTTGTGGTGCTCAACCCATCCACAGTATATCCAGTTGTTAAGGACATACTCTATGGAGCGGTTATCGAATTCGTCACCCCCCCTTCGATTCCCCTTCTTGCTGATATTGATCTTTGTTCTGAAGCCTTGCTCATTTATCAGTTTTGCTACATGCGCGTAGTTCTGAAGCCTGCGGAACAATTTGAAGATTTGTTTTACTATGGGGGCTTCCTTTTCGTTGATTACATAGAGACCCTTCTTGGTGGGGTGACGGTCATATCCCAGAGGAATGGCTCCACCAGTTCTTAATCCCTTCTCCAGAAGAATCTTTCTTGTGAAAGTTATCTTGCTTGATAGCTGATGGCGCTGCATCTCTGCGAGTGCCATGAGTATTGTGATGACTAGTTTCCCCGTTGGATTAGTGGTATCTATACTGTATTGAGTAACAACAAGATCTACATTGTTCTTTTGAAGAAACTCGAAGAACTCGAGAAATTTCTTGACATTTCGGCCAAAGCGATCAAGTCCAGTGGCAATCACCAGGTCTACTGAGTCGTCTTCAATGTCTGAGTAAAGCCGTAAAAACTCCGGATCTTCGAAGGACTTGTCGCCACTAACTCCAATCAGACGGTACTCATCATGCAGTTCTAACTGTTCGCTGCCTGTTTCTTTGGCTGTGGCGTTGCAGTAAGCGATGTAGCTATCAAGTTGCTCTCTCTGGTTATCCGGAGACTTGTCTGGTTCATCTCCCTGTCTAGGGTCACTAACTCTGACAACGAAAGCACATTTTTTCACGCAGGTCCTCCAGTCTCAGTAATAATGCTGTACTGGACTTGAAAAGAGCAAGTTAGAAGAATTGATGATGAGACAATGGGGTGCTCTAACTGCAAGTTAACAAGCAAGTTAAATGGTGTTCAAGCCTACTCCTTAGGTTTGCAGAAAGCAGAAAGAAGATCGTGGAATGCATTTTCAGGTGAAAACTGTCTGTTGTAGTGAAAAGCATACTCATCAAGATAAGACTGCAAATGCTCCAACTCAACCCGCCGATATGTCGAACCTAACCAAATCTTCAACTCCTTCAATGCGATGGAGGTAAGTGTTGTTGAAGCATCTGGCCATTTCGAAGGAGAATAGTATTTATAGATAGCATCAGAGTAACAATTCCAGTTCTGGACAAGGAGTTCTGAACCCTTTACTACTGTTTTATTGAGGAAACTGATGACTGAGTATTCATTTGCTTCAGTCTCTACGGAAAGAGATATGCGCTCGCGCTTATATGGTTTCCGAGTGTAAATAGGCTCCTCTGCTGCACAGAATACAAATGCAGGTGTGGCCTCCCTAGAATTCCCTTTTAAGCACTGAAGTATGCACTGGCCTGCATCAACACCACCTGTCAACATAGGACGTGGAACTGAAGCCATCGCTTTTCGAGCGATTCTAAGAATACTGAACGCTGTTCGATGTGAGCATTTAATTTCGCAAGATAGTTTCCCTGCGCTAATCCCATCGGGTTGAGATGAGAGATAGATCGCGAGAAACCAGTCCTTTAGAGTTATATGACTGCGATGAAATGCTGTGCCGGCTGTTGGTGAAGTGCGCAGACCACAGCAAGAGCACTCATATCCGAAGGGTAGTTTAATTGTCCAGTACTTCCTGCTTCTGCAGTGAGGGCAGACGAAACCAGTTGGCCAACGAAGTTTTAGAAGGTAATCCAGACAAGATCTGTTTGAGTTGAACCTATGTCTGAACTCCTCAATGGAATGTACTTTTCTTTTCATCCTACGTGATTATGCCAAATCGATCAACCTTAGTAAAGTTCGCTAAAACTGCTTGCTTGCCTTCGCCTCTGGAAGCAATACAATCCCTTTAAAGAAGGGATAACAGAGGAATGAAGTCGAGATTGGTTGAAACAGCAGAGTATCCCGTGATGAACGAAATCAACTGCATAACAGGGCTCTGTGTTAATTCTCAGCTTGCTGAAGCTTCGATGGCAATCATTCTTTTCTCTGTGGTTTCCTATCCCAATGTGGCCCTCGAACAAGGACATCCTGCTGTGGAGAGTTCCCATGCTGAATGAGGGCAAGTCGAAGTACGAAGGTTATGATTCAGACAAGTTGAGAACTCTTCAGAACAGTATTCTGGGAGAGATGGTCTTGACATTTATCCAGATGACTAACGGTTCATCACAAGGAACTCCTAAGTGTTCAGGCAAAACCGGCTCAAGCTTGACTTCTCTTTCCTCTTCATCTGAGCAAACTGCCTGAAGCAAGCAATTTTGTAAGACCATACATTGCACTTCATGTAAAACTCAAATACACTACTTATCGGTTATAAATGTAGTGAAGATGAAGAGAGTGAACCTTTCTCATCCTTGGGAAGTTGCATTCATAGTAACCTGTCTTGCTGTCTTGGGCACGCAATATGGAAGAAGGATGCAAAGGATATATCCAAGAAACGTTCTACATATTTCACACAAGTGATACTGGATGTTAAGATGATTGAAGACTGTCGCCGCAAGGTTTTGAACGAACTCTTGCGGTTTTTCTTGCAGAAATGGAGGGAAAATGGATACAGTAACGAAGAGAACCCGAGTAAGGGTCAGTTCACCCTTCTCGGACGTCCGTGTGGCTCCCGTGAACGTGAACGGGAGCCAGGTCTCGAACCAGGCCATTGAGATCAGGGACGATAACGGCGACTGGCAGTGCCTGAACATCCACAGCAGCGCTTACAAGCTCATCCCGAACGCCCTGGTTAACGAGATTGCGGAGGAGATCCTCGTCCAGACTGGCACATGCTGGACGCCGGAGCGTGAGATATGGACCGGACGGTACTGGGCGAAGCTCTTCAGGTCGGATTTCCACGTGGATGCCCCGGAAGTGGGAGATACTCTCAGCCTGGGTCTCCGTGTGGAGAACAGTTACGATGGTTCATGCCAGTTCCGCCTTGTGCTGATGGGCTTCGTCCTCTCATGCACCAACGGTCTGGTCTCTCCAAGGCATTTCTCCAGCTTCATGATGAAGCACCTGGGTGACGAGGAGGTCAACTACAGCCTTGCGGTGGCCAAGATCAGGCAGGGCATGCGGGAACTTGAGGGTGTGTTGCCTCTGGTTGGTGAACTGAACAGGATTCCCCTTACGGTGGACTTCATCTCTCAGGTCGCCAACGAAACCGGTCTTCCCGACGGAGAGTGGGGACACATCACGAAGATGCTCGGTGGAAGCACCACGGCCTGGGACCTGATGCAGTGCATCACCCACAGGCTCTCCCACCATAACCGTGGAAGAGCCGGCCTTCAGTACGAAGAACAGGTCGGCGACTATTTCCTCGACAGGATTGTGGGAAGGGCCGCCTGAGGGCCGCACTTTACCAAAAGGACATCATCGGAAAAGGGCACCGGAGGGGGTACATTCATAGTTACCTCCACCGGTGCTAGTATTTCAAGGGGGTACGAAATGATCGTAGACAAATCCTGTTCAACGCACCCGGGGGAGATGTACCTGGTGGCCGAGAAGAAGCTCAGATGCATCGCTATTGAAGAGCATGTAACCATTTCATCTGATGGCATAGATGGACCAGAGGCCGCTATGAAGCTCCTGGCTCCGTTCTTCCGGGATCAACCTTACGAAGAGGTTTATGCAGTGGCCGTGGACAGCAGCAATAGATTTCTTGGCTTCCTCAAGCTGGAAGAGGGAACTGTGAACTCCGCCACAGTACACCTTCGGAAGATCCTGACCTTCCTCCTGTGCGAGGTGAACGCCACAGGGCTTATCCTGGCCCATAACCACCCCGGCGGGAGCTGTATGCCGAGTGCAGAGGACATTGCCCTCACAAGACGGCTTTCCCAGCGTCTGGCGGACATACAGGTGAGACTGCTGGATCACCTGATATATGTGCCTGGTCGTTTCGGGTCCGAATCACAGTGGCTCTCAATGAGCAACGAGGGTCATATCCCCGCGTGAAAGCAGGGAAGGAGGTTACCATGCAGAAGACAAGAACTCTCGACCCAGGTGTCTACATGAAGTATTCGGAGTACTCCGCATCTCCAGGCTGCAACTTCTCCACGCTGAAAAACATGGCCATAAGCCCCATGCACTACAAGCATGCCCTTCAGTCTCCGAAGGAAGACAATGCAGCGTTGATCATTGGCAGAGCGACGCATACAGCGGTGTTCGAACCCAAACGGTTTCAGCTAGAGTTCGCCGTCTGGTCCGATTCCCGCCGCACCAATGCCTATAAGGAGTTTGCGGAGGAGTGCGAAGCACAGGGAAGGTCAGTGCTCAAGGATGATGAGTACGAGGCTGTAATGGCCATCAGAGACTCTGTAAGAGGTACTCTCCCTGTGGGTAAACTTCTTGAGAAAGGCAGGCCTGAGATGAGCCTGTTCTGGCAGAATCCCCAGACTGGTATGGAGTGTAAGGGCAGGCTGGACTGGATAGCTGGAAGGACAGCAATTCTCGATCTCAAGACGACACTGAGCATCGAAGAAAGCTGGTTCGCCAAACAGGCATGGAAGATGCGCTACTTTCACCAGGCAGCTATGTACAGGGAGGGGTATGAGGAATCCTCCAGTAAGGGGATCATCCTCCCGTTCGGGATCATTGCTGTTGAGAGAAAACCTCCCCATGCCTGCAGGCTATTCTGGCTGGATGAGGATACCCTTGGAATGGCCCATGAAGAATACATCACCTGGTTGGAAAAGGTCAGCGACTGCACAGAAACAGGCGTCTGGCCTGGACCATTGCCGGTTGAGACTGAACTCAAGGCTCCAGGGTGGGCTCTGGCTACCGAGGACGCCATTGACTTTGAAGGAGTTGATGACAGTGAAGACCTCCAAGCAGGATAACCCGCAGATGCACGTGGATCTGATGTTCCCGAGCCGCTACCTGAAGGCAGCCGACCTCCAGGAAAAGCCGATGTCCCTTACCATCAGTCAGGTCTTCCGGGACCGGGTCAGAATGACGAACGGATCCATCACACAGAAGTACATCCTCCGGTTCAAGGAAACCGAGAAGGAACTGATCCTCAACAAGACCAACGCCAAGTCCATCGCTAAGCTCCTCAGAGAGCCGAAAGCTGTGAACTGGGCAGGATCCACCATTGTACTGAAGCCGACCACCTGTGAGGCTTTCGGGGAGATTGTAGCCTGTATCAGGGTGGAGAAAAAGCTTACTGGATAGCTTGGTCTAAGTTCTTCTGATAGATAGGGCTGGTACAGTGCCTGTGCCAGCCCCCCCCACTGGTTGTCAGTGGTCAATCACTTCTTCGAGTGCAAGCTTCCCGAACTCATTCTTAGTTACTCGCCAAGCTTTACACTCCGAATCTTCAATGAGACAAACCAAATCCGGCAACTGTCTCCAGACTTCAGCAAAGGATTCTTCAGATGGATGAAAGTCCATTCGAATCGACTTATCATCAAACTGGATAATGGTATCTCCTTCCCCACTTAAACGCTTTGAGAAAACCTTTTGTAATCTATCGCGTGACCATTTGTATAAGTCTGCCCCAAGGGCTGCTAGGAAACCAGTTGAGATTGCCCCAATCGCTGCATAGATGATCACAGAAATCGTGTAACTACACGGCCCCATCGCACACGAATCCCACTGAAGTTCATATCTGACTGGGCGGTCGTTCCCAGAAGGAGCCTCAAAATCTGGTCTTATCTCCACTATGTCCTCAACTGAGAAGCCTGTACTGTTTAAGTGGACGATAATCAAATGCTTATGCTCATGAACCATATCCCTATCCCTTCGGTTCTGCAGATGATGCTGCTGAAGATATTTCATTTCACAAAAGTTGCGCTTCGTTCATAACCGGTCGGTTGTGGACGGGTCAACACCAATTACCGCCAGTTAGGAAGAATCTTCAACCTATCCAAAACGAGAGGAGGTGACACTCGTGAAAATAGTCGGATATGTCCGCGTCAGCACCGATGAGCAGGTTCGGGATGGCGATAGCTTAGATGCCCAGAAGGGCAGGATTGAAGCTTGGGCGAAGGCAATGGACTACTCAATACTGCATATCGAAGCTGACGAAGGAATCTCGGGCAAGAGTGTTACCTCGAGACAGGGCTTGCAACGGGCTGTTGAGATAGCCTGTTCAGAAGGAGCTGCACTGGTGGTCTATTCCCTATCTCGCCTTTCGCGAAGCACAAGGGATACGCTCATGCTTGCGGACACCCTAGACAAATCTGGAGCTGATTTAGTCAGCCTGTCAGAGCGTATTGATACGACCAGTGCCTCGGGGAAGATGGTCTTTAGAATGCTGGCGGTTCTGAATGAATTTGAGCGTGACCAGATCTCTGAGCGGACATCAGCAATCCTTCAGCATAAGAAGTCCAAGCTGGAAGCCTATTCTCCCACTCCATACGGATACAAGAAGAAAGGAAAACGACTGTTCCCATGTCAAACTGAACAGGAAGTAATCTCCGAGATATTTAGGCTTCGGAAAAGTGGATTCAGCCTGAGACGGATAGCACGCAGTTTGAACAAGAAGGGAATACCAGCCAAAAAGGGTGGCCTTTGGCATCCTTCTGCTGTCTACTACATTCTGACCAACTCACTCCACGTGTCGTTATTGACATAACCGACAAAACCCTTCTTGCGGCATATCAACACCTGTTGCAATAGGTTACATCTGCATACCTGTTCACAACCGACCGGTATTGTTCGTCAGAAAGCTGAATATAGCCCTATCTGATAACTCCAGTGCCATCAGAGGCTGATTCTGAAGAAGAAGGCTTAGCGCATAGCATGACTGTGTTTGGTTGCACCAGTCATGGAAAGGAAGGGGCGACATGGTTGAGTTCAACAAGAGTAATGCTGAAGAAACAATCCGAGCGGGAGCCGAGCACGCAACAAAGGATCAGCTTGAGGAGGTGCTCAGAAAGCAGAGAGAAATCGAGGAGAAGTTCAAGGGGAAAGGACCTCTGGGGAAGTTCATCACGGATGTGAAGCTTCTTTTCTCCCTAGTGAATGACTACGCAAAAGGCAATTACAAGGAAATCCCGTGGTGGTCAATTGCAGCTGTTGTTACGGCTCTCCTCTATGTCCTCAGCCCAGTGGATGCCATTCCCGACTGGATTCCGGTCATTGGCTATGTCGATGATGCCATGGTTGTTGGGGTCTGTCTTGCATTGATAGACAATGATCTCCAGGCATACAAAGCATGGAAGCTGAAGAACTCATAAGCAGAAAGGGGGAATGAGGTGAAAACTCTCATTGCGCTGGTCCTTCTCGCTGCGGTAGCGCTGGCGGGGTACCTGGACGTGAAGATAACGGAGATCATGTTTCACCCCAGTGAGGCTCAGCTCAACGGGAACCCTGAGAGTTCCCTCGAATGGATCGAGATCCAGAACACTGGCTCAACATCTGTGCAGGTCGGGGGTAACTGGGAGCTGGTCATTGTGGGCCAGGGTACAATAACCTTGCAGGGTGTTGTTACCCTAGCTCCCGGGGAACATGCAGTTATCCCGTTCTCATGGTATTGGTTTGAAGAACAGTACGGAACATCACTGACTACAATCTCAACATGGGGTGCAAGCGGTATAACTCTCGGTAACGACTCCCAGACCCTGCACCTGAAATACATTGGCCAGATCGTAGAGACCGTGCACTACTACGGTGACTGGGGATCCGACTACGGCGACAGCAACAGCACACCGGACTGCAACGGCGACGGGGCCTCTCTCGAAAGAGGATTAGTCACGGGTGACCCTAACGACCCCATGAACTGGCAGAGTTCAACCGATGAAGCCTCAGGTTACTCCGACTTGGATTGGCCTGGACACGATGAGAGCTGGGGTACTCCATGTGCCCCAAACTCAGTTGGAACCAGTGCGCTCAGGAGAATGACCTGGGGTTCCATCAAGACAGCTCTCTTGGAGTAAGCACCAAGCAAGGCTTTCGATTCTTTCTTGGTGCTTCAATAAGCGCATGAATGTGCTATCAGCGCATTCCTAGATTGGCGATTTTCCAGTGCTGGTTTCAGGGGTGAAATCCTCACGCAAGATTTCTTGTTTGGTGGTTGCTGTTTCTTATGCTTTCGGACCAAATCGATACTTGCACTCAAAAGGCAAGCTACGAGGTACTGACAGCTGGGAATTGTGCTTCGAACCAGAAAGACATCCTCTCCAAAGCCCATTATGCGGCTTTTTGCATTGCTGCAGATAACGATATCTTCATGTACACCATGTAGATAAGAAACACGTGAGTCGTTGGTATCTCAAAATCGCTCTGTTTTTGCTGCACTGTATCGCAGATGTAACGTCATCGAAATGCGTGAATATCAAAGAATTGGACTGGATACATGTGAGGAAGATGAGGGATGATTGCGCTAATGCAAAGTGATTCAACAAAATAGACAAATCGCAGATTGTGGAAAAGTCATTTTCCGCTAGAAAAAGGTCCAGAAACCCCCTTAAATCCCAGGTGTTTCCCACAAGAAAGCCTCCGAAATGCCTCTGATAACATTTTAGAATCGCCCACATACTCGTGGGCATTTTTCTGCGATGCAGGCATTTGAGTTCCTCCTGCGACTCAGCGCGGGCAATATCTCAGCATGTCAGAGCTGCCCATCCTGATCAGCATATAGCACAGAAAAGCTCTCAATATGTACAATTAAAATAGCGATGAGTAGTATGAGATTGAACTCTGAGTTTTTCTGAGTGCCTTAAATCAGATATGCATGTAAATTTGCGTTTTTCGAGCTATTTTTTTGTAACTTACGGACACGCGTATGCCTAGCTCTTGTTTACCGGGTTCCCCATGGGTGTTGCCCTACCCATTGCCAAGGCTAAAGCCATATCACACGTGCTCGACTCTCCAGGGGTGGAATAATACTGATAGCCTGAACTGAATCATTGTAGTGATAGATGGCAAGTGTAGCTTCAAGTACGGTAGTCTATTCTACCTCAAACCGATTGGTATATTCCTCTCCACTTGCTTAAAGGAATCGGAGTCAATTCTGAGTTTCCGATGGTGAGTGTCGTAATTAGCGGTTCTTGCTCGCAGAGCGACGAGGAGCGCTTCAACAAACGGACGTTTTTGATTTGTCGAGGGATGAACTGGGTAAATCCAACCTCGCTTTCCTAGTAGGCGTCCCCACTCCTCGCCCTTTTCAAGAGGTCTGGGGGATCTTTCGGAATGTTGCTTGTAGAACAAACTAAAATCGGACATAGATTTTATAGTTGAGAGATCTGAAGAACGAAGGCTTTCACCAGAGAAACCTTCTCCTTCATCATATTCAGCTGCTAGGCTGGCAAGCTCTTCTGGGGTGAAGTTGGCCAATTCAAAATCAGGGGTATGTGCGGCGATATATCCAACGATGTTATCACGTTCCACCTGAACCCGAACAGCTTTCACATTCGGAGAAACATCGGTGTCAATGGATACAATGCTGAATCGCTTGCACTTCCGATCGTTATCAAGTTCATCCTGAAGACGAGTCGCGTAATTACCTTTCTTTCCTCCGATCTTCCCTTTGAGATCTATCAGCTCAATACCGTACTTTGCGGGTTCTTCTAATATCTCCGTAACAGCATATTGCTCTGTCTTGCCCTCGACATACCAGCGCACAGCTGTTCCAGTGTAGAGACCGAATCCGGAAGCTATATAGGGCCTGGAAATATGGATATCATCAAGGGGTTTTTCCAGCCCATACCATATTGTTCTGGAGCCCGTAGCCCACTGACCTGTTGCATAGTCTTCTTCATGCCAGTCGACATTGTGGCTTTGCTGGAAGGCTAACCGAATCACTTCTGCTATATGCCTTAACCAAAGTGATCCTGCGACTTTTCCTACCAGACGCATTCTCTTGTTCCATTTCGACACTCGAAGCAGGAGATAAAGTTCATCATTGGAATCAAGGCAATGAGCGCTCCACTTTAACTGGTCGTGAAGTTTCTTCCATTTCTCTGGATCCAACGATTTCACTAAATCATCAGTTCTCGAAGAGTACTTCTGAAGACTGTCTCGAAACACTTCTTCAGGATAGAAGCCGTTCCAGATCTGCCTTGATGTTAAATCTGGCCACCATAGAGGTTCAAGAACCACTGCAAGATCAATGATATGGTTCCATCCTGCAGCCAACTCTCCAATTCTTGCATCATCGGGAACTCTCGCGTGCACTTCTTGAACGAGGTCCAGAAAACCTTCTCTGTGCAGAGTTGAACTGGCAGTAATGTTCAAACTGCACATCTCAAGAATTCGATGAAGAGGGTAAATGCGAAAGGGGTGGTACAGGGGCTCGCCAGAGGAGTTTGCGTCATCGGCCATTAGCCAACCTTTTGCATGAAAAGATTCAGGATCATTTCTGAACACAGAGATTCCATGATCCTTTGCGAACTTCGTGAGATCGGAAGCTTTCATTCGAGGGTTTTGCCAGACGATGTTCAAGACGCCCTGATTGGCTTTCAAATATTCGCGGATTTTTAAGCAATCAAGCTCAGATGACATAAGCAACACTTTCCCCTTGTGGAGTGAACCGACTTCCCTATTCTAACTCAATCTAGAGAAGTAACTCATTGATTACTGTGTTGCTACAAGGCATAAGCAGAAAAGACCTGCAGCACATTAATAATCAAGCGTTAGGTGAATCGTCGTTCGAAATTGGGCCAGAAAAAACAGGGTTACGGTTGGCTTACGCACCTTGGCGAAAACCTGCATTCCACCGATTGTCTCTATTTCTTTCCTCTTTTCTTCTTTCTCTTTTCTGTTGCCAGGAGGGGTGCCGTCATCTTTTCATACATGCCAATGAGGTGTTCTGCACGCTCCCTATCAGATGTGAATTTCTGCCCTCGGTATAAGCTATCAACTGCTCGATCAAGAACCTTATGTGCCCTGCGAAGGACAGGTGGCATTAAGTCTGGGTCATACAAAGTCGCTAATGAATTGTCTGCAAACTCAGATCTGGCTTCCAGCACAGCTTTGGCTTTCGGATCCAGAGAAGACAGATCCTTCAGAGAGACAACAGGCATAGGGAAAGGATTGTAATCAATTCCAATACCGTACTGGAAGTCGCTCTTCAGCCTCCCGCCGATGTGTCGAACCCAACTCATGTGCATCGCTGATGTAAGAATCCCGAACTGCCAGAGCGTGGCATCTGGAAGGATTCTTATCTTATTGCTTGGTATAACAGGTGGTTCTAACCACCCAATCGGAATGTATTCCCTTCGCTCCGAACTCACTTCGGGAATCACAAGGAATGCCCTTTCGGGAATAACGTTTACGTGGTAAAGCGTTGGTGTCTCTGCGAGGGCTTGAGTGGGTTTACTATCACTTCCAAGTCGGTATTTCCGTACAGCTGAGATGCGTTTTTTTATTCCAGGGAGAGAACTCAGAACACTTGGAGGTATATCCTGCAAAGCAAGAATCCATCGCATTCCACCATTCAGGAATTCTCGGCTACCGATAAATGGTCTTAAGTAAGGTTCTGCCTCTGGTTCTGAAATCAAGAATTCAGCTTTCTCATCCTCGTTAAAGATGTAATTCCCCCCATCAATTGGTTTCGAACCAATGATGATTCTGGGAAGACCATTGATTGGTCTATATTCCTCCTTCACTACAACACGAGGGTTATTCAAAGCTGAAGCATCAAAGAGGTACGGAGACAGAATAGAGTGTATGCTCTCATGTGGTTCTCCACGCAAATCATCGTAAGTGAACAAACGCTTGTCTTTGGGAACTTGATTCTCTTTTGCCAGCCCGATTATCACAACATGGACATGCGCCACACCTCTGGCATCTGAACCCCAGGCAAATGTCCTGTGAGCGTATGAGATCTCTAATCCTTGCTCAAATAGCAGTGGCCAAAGCTGTGCCACCTGTTCTCCTTGCGTAATGGAGTTTGTTGCGACAAACCCAATTGAAGCAATGCCGGTTTTTACGAAATGCGCTGCTTTGATGAACCAGGCAGTTACATAGTCAAGGGTTCCACCGCTCTTTCCCAGGTTGGCAATTCTGCGAACCTGTTCTCTCTGGAAAGCGCTCTGGTATTTAGAACCGATAAACGGGGGATTGCCAAATATGTACGAGCAAGTTTCAGGTGGGATCAGTTCTTCCCACTTCAACTCAAGAGCGTCGGTATGTAAGATGTGTGGGGCTCGCCGAATGGGAATCCGGACAAAACTCTGGCCGAATTCAAGACTGAGGCGGTTGTTCATGATATGATCCATCATCCACATAGCTGTCTCGGCGATGCGAACAGGGAACTCATTGATTTCAATACCATAGAACTGATCCACATCAATGAATGAAAGGACTGTTGCATCCAGCTCTCCCTGCCCTGGAAGAGCCTCGTATGCTCTCAACTCCTTGATGACATGAATCTCAAGCTCCCGCAGTTCTCTATATGCAATGATGAGGAAGTTCCCACACCCACAGGCTGGATCGAAAAATCTCAGCTTTCCCAGTTTATCATGGAACTTACGGAGAAGCTTCCGCCTGTGTGTGTCCTTTCGATTCTGAAGAGCATTGAACTCAGCCCATAACTCATCGAGAAACAGTGGTTTGATCACCTTCAGGATGTTCTTCTCTGTTGTGTAATGTGCACCCTGTGCTCTACGCTCCTTCGCGTTCATTACAGACTGGAACAGAGCACCAAAGATTGCTGGGGATATCCCAGACCAGTCGAATTTACATGCTTCAAGCAAAGTCTCGCGCATGTGAGTATCGAAAGAGGGAAGCCGGAGAGGACCTCTGAATAGCTCTCCGTTGATGTAAGGGAATCTTCTCAGGTCATCATCAAGATTGCTCTGGCGTTTCTCCTCTGGAGTATCCAGTACCTGGAAGAGAAGACCTAGCCATCCCCCGAGATCTGAACCGTCTTCTCTTGTTCGTTCCTCAATGAGATCCTGGAAAATGTCTCTCGGTTCGAAAATGCCCGTATCATCAGCAAACAAACAGAATACGATTCGAACGAGCAGTTGCTCAAGGTCATGCCCTATGTAACCTGAATCTCTCAATGCATCATGCAGCTTTCCCATCAGCTCTGAGGCTTGAATGTTCACGGGATCCTGATCACTGAAAGTACGTTTCTGAACACCGATAATGAAGCCGAATTTCTCAACATGTTTAGCTAACTCTGGCAAAGAGAAATGCAGCTCTTCATCTTCATCAAGGTCATACAGCTCGAAGTTCTGGAAATCACTGAGAAGAATGTACCTTGGTAGCTCGCTGTCCTTCAAGCCCGGGAAGTACTCAAGAGCCTGTTGTTTCGCCTTTCTCAAATCCCTGCCGGCACTCTTCTGCTCCACGAGAAGAACACCCTTCCAGAACAGGTCTATGAAACCTCTTTTGTCTCCCAGTTTCTTCACTGGTTCCTCAAAAGAAGCAACTCTTCTAACAGGAACACCGAAGACATTAAAGAACTCTTGATAGAAAAGTTGAGTCTGCCCTTTCTCGTAGCCCTCATTCTCCCAGTCTTTTGCAAGCTTTGAAGCCCGAACTCTAATCTCGTTCCAAGAAAGCCTCATACCCCCTCATTTCATACAACGATTGACCCTTGAACAATGAGAGATAAGGATTGGCTTAGCAAGTGGAACAAAGACTTTTCGCCGTCAATAAGAGCAACTCTCAGCTATGCAAGGAGCACATACTTGTTTCGAGTGAACCTGTGGAGTTACGAACTTGTCACGAGTAATTGTCTGTGTGAAAGGCTTCCTCTACGCTTCCTACTATGCTATTTTATGGGCAGCAGAGCTAATCTTGATATATGTCATTGTACGCCAGTCACGGAACTTGATTGGGATGAAATGAGATCACACCTCGCTTTTCTTAGGGCCAAACACCGTTGTTAAACACGTCTTTCTCAGATTGGACCAACGGTCGCTCAGTACCATCTATGGGCACGAACAATGGTGCATCAGAACTGGCATTTCAAGAGTGGCGTCACTTCAAGGAGGCTTTCACACCAGAGCTTGTTGCGCGAGCAGTTAACCAGCATGCGAGTCCTGTCTCTAGATGCCTAGATCCATTCGGTGGGTCTGGAACAACTGCAATTGCGTGTCAGTTCCTTGGAGTAGAGCCTATAACAATTGAAGTGAATCCTTATCTCGCTGACTTAATTGAATCCAAGTTAGTCTCTTATGATCCAGATAGCCTTGTTCGAGATCTCGGTGTAATACTTAAGTCGACAATCAGAAGGCGCGATAGTGCGCAGTTGAAGCTGTCCGCAGGAGCTCCTGCGACAATGGTAGAACCTGGAATCAACGGACGTTGGGTTTTTGATGCTCCCGTGGCAAGCCGTCTTGCAGCTCTGCTTTCTGCAATTCATAACCTTGATAATCCTGATCACCAGAAACTCTTCCGCGTACTCCTTGGAGGAATCTTGGTCGATGTGAGTAATGTTATTGTCAACGGTAAGGGGAGACGATATCGTCGTCGATGGAAGGAACGCAAGCGTGATGCAGATTCAGTAGAGAAGCTCTTTTCTGATTCAGTACGTCGTGCTGTAAGCGACATCCATCGTTTTAGTGATAGAGCATGTTTAAAAAGCACTGTTTTAAGAGGAGATGCGAGGCAGAGAATTGGCGATGTGTCACAATGTGATCTAGTCGTATTCTCTCCCCCCTATCCAAACACCTTCGATTACACAGATGTTTACAATCTTGAGCTTTGGGTTTTAGGCTACCTTGAAGGCAGTAATGAGAACAGAGAACTTCGGCAATCAACACTGTGCTCTCATGTTCAGGTTAGTCGCGAATATCCTCAGTACCCATTAGGCTCTCCTCTATTGGAGCATGTTATTCAAGAACTAAGGAATCGTTCAGATAAGCTCTGGAACCGAAAAATCCCTGATATGGTTGGTGGGTACTTCGCAGACTTGATATCTGTTCTAAAGGCAATACATGCGATTCTTGATAAGCAGGGACGAGTATGGGCAGTTGTTGGGGATAGTCGGTATGCCCACGTAATGGTCCCTACAGCAGCCATTCTGAATCAGCTTGCTGATGTAATTGGTTATGAAACAGTCTCCGTTGAACCATTTCGTTCGATGAGGTCATCAGCCCAGCAAGGTGGGAACAAAGATCTTGATGAGTCGTTAATAGTCCTTAAGCCTGCTGTGGAGTAGAAACCGCTTGTCTTGCTAGCTCTGAACTTGCGAATAAGAACCATCTTCGAAGTGCAACATTCAAGTCCGCTGCAAGTTCACTAACATCATCAAAACATTGGTCTCCTGTGTCTTGCTCCCGCATGTCAAAGCAACACAAAGCAGCAATCCGATGGCCACGTTCCTTACGGTAGGCTCCAGCCTGCAAGACCCCCTTTTTCACCCACTCAGTAACATGTGTGTTTGAGTATTCTGACCCTCCGTCAGAGTAGGAGCGAAGAACTTTGAGCTCTAAAACCGCAAGGAAAGTAACATTTCCCGGAGTCGACGGATTTTGCTCCTCAAGATGAAGATCAGCTCTGCCCATCGTGCCCGCAAACTCGTCATACACACGACAAGATGGAAACGCTGCAGCAAAAGCCGGCTTTAAGTAGGCTTGAACTTGATGCTCTGCAATACGTTTAGGACGGAATCGATCAGGGTTGTCCCATAATTTGTTCGCCTTGGCTTGAGCATCAGGTGTTTTCAGACACTGTTGATAAACCCGCTCAATAATCTCATAGATCTGATGAAGATCAACATCACTGCAATGAAGCCGAACTGAAGCACAATTGTCTGGATCAATAAGCCCCTTTGGGTAGAACCTCACTACTGTTCTTTTCCCTCGAGGATCAACTATTGTAGCCGGGACTTTGCCAAGTCCAAGATCCTCAGTAATAACCTTGAACACCTCATCTGCAGTTCTAACAACTAGTTGCTTAGCTTTTCCTGATACGACGGGGGCATTAACAAACCACACCTTTCCAGCGATTGTGGATTGTCCTGCATCTAGCATTGGCTCACGCATCAAATCGGGCACATCCGGGCTATCGGGGGCAAGTAGAAACACCGCTAAATCCTTTGGATCATTGTTTGTTGCATCAACAGCTTCTCGCCTACGCACTACAGCTGTAACACCTCGAACAAACCTAACGGCATCATCAATGTCATAGTCCGACCCTGTACCGGAGAACTTGCGAATTGTTGATACCAGTTGGTCGGGAGCCCAACCACCAAGGCTCAATACAGTTTCCTCAGCCGGCATGTATCCTCCAGCGGAGATGACGCACATAGAGGTGAAGCTTCTCACCAGGGCTAGCCGAAGTGCCATGTGGCATAATTTGGGCGAAGTAATTTGCAGCGTTAGCGCTTGGATTTCGTGTAATCCATTCTTCAAAATCTAAAACATTGTTCACACTTACTGACGGATCTGAGTATGTTGCATCCTCAACGAGAGCAGTTTCCAGTTCGGTATCACTTAGTGCAGAAAGAGCGTAGGCCAGTTCAACCGTAAAAGAAGCAAATCGAGCCTCATCGGGGAAGCTCAGCAAGCAATCAAGAGCTCGTGAGCACATAGGGCGATTGAGATAATACTGTCCATCCAATCGCCACTTACCTTCAGTATCACGCGTGTGGCTCACCCCAGAAATCCGAACCATTCCTAGCCCGACCATCCGATCAAGATCATGCTGTAACGCAGGATAAAAGGGACCACCCTTTCTCTTCAATATCTTCCCATTGAGTACGGGCATATCCCATACCGGAGCAAGAACATTTGCTAGAAAGGCGAATGCATGCAGTGGAATAACCTTGAGAGGCTCTAATCCTGCTTTGGCAGCACTTTCAAGGAGCACTAGAATTCTTGCCTGACGGCGTAGTGTTGCCAGAGTATCTGATGCTAGATCAGTCATATTGTCCGCTTCAACCCGTTGGAGGAGAAGGCAGGTGGGCGAAAGATCTCTGCTTCGCTTCGGCATACTCATCGCGAAGCTCTCTAACTGCTGCGGTAGGTTCGGCAACCTCGAAAAGATCAATCAAGCGTTCATGCCAGTCTTTCGCGAAACTAGCGAGTAATCGAGGGATAAGGTCACCGTCTGTGAGATTTGAAGTGACAACTAAACGGTTACCAAGCCGTGCTTTTGCGAAACTGGCAAGGACATCTGCAGCTCGATTAACGAACACAGTATCCAGTGATGATTCTGGGGCATCAATTATCAGTGTGCTCCCCGAAGTTTCATCAGCAGACGCCATAAGCGCCATCCTAAACGACAGATCTATAAACTCTCGCTGACTCTCAGATACCTGCATCGGCCCATTTCTTCGAACTGGCTGATGGAACGAAGCAGAAGCTAAATCTAGTTCGAAAGCAGGAAATTCAATCTGAATTCCAGATTGTCCAACGCGCTCTTTTCGAAGAGACCAAACAAGAGAACAATCCTCAAATAAGAAATCTTGGGCGTAGCTCTCGAAACTCTTCTTGATCTTGGGGGCCATAGCTAGCAGGGAACTTCGTACTCTTTCGATAAATTCAGCGAAAGCAGCTCTGCGAGTAACAAGGTCATCCTTCAACTTTTCCACACGACTACGCAGAAGAGCAAGTTCATCTCGTTGCTTGTGTAAGGCTTCTTCCTCTGGTGGAAGCCTTCGGATAAGGGTGTCAATCTTTTCTCTTCGCCTCGCAATAGTAACATCGATTTCACGGAGAAGCATTTGGGTTTTAGTGTATTGATTCATTTTTACATCGAGATCTACTTGTGCAGCCTCGACAGTCTCGTCTGCTTGTTCAAGACTTGCTGCGGTACGTTGGACAATCTCGTCAGAGAGAATGGGGGTGTTTGTCGAATCGGGATTATCCCCATTAGCAATTTCAGACCCGCAAACAACGCACTCAGAATGGCGAAGTCGAGTTTCTAATGCACAGGCAACTTCTGGGGCATGATTACCGCAGACCAAGCATTCTTCTTCTGAGAGAAGCTGAGCCAGAATGTAATGAGCAGTTTCTGACGCTGATGGGAAACGCTGTTGTAGCGCCATTAGCTTTGCATGCTCAAGAGCTCTGAATTTCGCCTCTCGATCCTGTTCTGCACTCAACAGTGCTAGCCTTGCTTCTTGTCGCGCTGAATCAAGATCTAATAGAGCTTGATCCAGTGAGTCACGTCGTTCCTCGTCTCTTCCCTGGAGGTCATTGAGGGCTTTCAACTGCTCCCGAACATCTATAGCTGTATCTTCAAGCTCTTCGACGACTGCTAGTTCTTTTTCTTCACGCGTTAGCGCAGCTCTGAGATTTCGCACCCTACTATCAAGTTTCAGAATTTCACGTTCAGCCTCGGCCCACTGACGAGCTGTTGCAGCTGGGAGGAATAGCAATCGAAGGATTTGTCGTTGGGCAGATATGTCCCAGACAAGCTCTCGTCGATCCTCAAAATAGAAGGTTAAATGTCGAAGGAGGAGTATCCAATCACCAAATGACCAGAGACCAGCTAGCTCCGCAATAGTTGCCTGGTAATCCTGCTCATCAAGCTTCATCTCAACACCATCTACTATAAACTCGATAAGCGTAAGATCATTTAGGGATCGTGCTATTGTGATAGAATGTTCTGCAAGGTGAAAAACCAATCTGGCAATAGAATTTTTTGCTCTGTCAGCCACACGCTGGGCAAACATTTCTAGACTAGCTCTTTTCAGTTTCGCTGGAGTTAAAGCACGTCCGCCTAACTCTCCGCTTTTGTCAAGACTAGAGATGTCATATGGCCCTGATAAGAGTCTATAGAGAATCCAAACTAGGGTAGTTTTTCCTAACCCATTAGCCCCAAGGACAACAGTAAGCCCATGTGCAAAATCAACTGTAAGGCCATCACTGTTCGGCTCGATACCCGGATAGAGTGCATAATTTTTAATATGTAAGTGGCTGATTACAGGGAAGCAAAGGCTTGTTGGCACATAAATATCGCGCTTACTAGTATCACTCATTATCATATTCCTTTGACGATATGGGAAACATGAATGATTATAGCAGCCTTTCGGTCTTGTATCCAGTTATCTACCTGATACAGATCTCTCATTGGTCAAGATTAGATTCTAGTAGTCTTAAGACTCGAACGCAACTCCCGATCGGTTACTACCGACCCTTCCCAGTTATCTCTTATGGCAAGGATTCTCTTTCTTTTATCTGGGAGCTTAAGAAGACAGAGCTACTGGGTGATTCTGTCGGACGAGATCCCATGCTTTTCAGCGAGCCATATGGAAAATGACCCAAGTGACGCTTACCAATGACAATCCCTCAGTAACTCCCTGGAGATTTCCCAATCCTTGTCGGAGTCTTAACACCATGAAAAACAACACGATAAATCCAATGTGAAGTGGAAGTTGAATTTGAACGCTCATCGGATACGAACCCGCTCCCTGATTAGAAGGAGAAGGTAGAACTCCTCCTAAATGCCTGTGTCCCTGGCTCCCCGATTTCGGGGAGCGGCCTACACCGAGTCTTGAATTATGAACTGACATTCCTTTCGAGATATCGAGCTTGACTATGTTAAGGACTAACGAACGCACTAAGCAGGATATAGGGAATGATACAGTTGTTAACTTATACCTCTACGCAGAGATCGAAGTTCTCTCTCCGTAACTACCTGCCTATCCCAGTTGTCCCCAAGCGCAAGCACCCTTGCCTTTTCGTGGTACGGGAGCTTGAGCAGGCAGAGCCACTGGGTCACCCTGTCCGATGTGATACCATGCCTCTCAGCCAATTGCTTCCTGGTCAGGTTGTCAATGACCAGCTCATCGTTCAACTCCATAGCAACGATCAAAGGATTCCGATAGAGAGGTTTCTTGGGTCTTGTCTCTGGAAGATCTGGGCGGAAAGAGGAAAGGGCGTATATTACACCTGTTCTCGTTCGAGGAACTTTCAGTTTGGCGTACCACAGATACTACTCTTTCAGCCTATTTAATCAGCACTATAGATCGTGTCGTAGAACCCATATCAGAATTATACTGTATGAAGTAGCAGCCGGAGGAAGTGTCTTCTGGAACTGACCATTCAACGGTATTGCTCCCTGAGGGGAACTCCCCGTCAGCAACTGTAGAAAAAAGCCTTCCACCAAGGTCATACACCCGAACTGAAGCATGGGTTGCTTCAGGGAGCGAGAAACTCACGAACAGCACGGAACTGCATGGGTTGGGGGAGACCTCCAGGGAAAGGATACCAGACGGGTCTGGTGAAGATATTCCTGTCTCAGGGGCGTACTTAA
>NPID01002437.1_pt1 | contig 33242 bp, 29 predicted proteins | sample 8637491 | NCBI WGS metagenome assembly NPID01 (sample SAMN07420843, study PRJNA396082) | bioreactor metagenome | isolation source: sample BA6 brine-fed electro-methanogenic bioreactor BA | place: Japan: Kochi | collected 2016-06-14 | reverse complement strand
TGCGGAGCATATGGGTCTGGAACCTGTGTGTCCCATAGCCACTCGCACCTTTCAGAGGTGATTGTACAAGAAATGGGACAAATAAGACACTATAAAAAGAGAGTGTCTTATTTTATTGATGATGTGTTTTTGACCTACTAAATAATATTTATCCTTTTTCAACTCCTCAAAATTCTCCTGCATAGTCGGATTACCTCTAGTGAGGTGTATGATTGTTAAGTCATCCATCTTATTTTCTGCTGTGAGTAAGTGTTTGTCTGAAAGTGTTAGAGTATCTTGTACTTTTTCAAGATCTTTGATTGCCTTATTGTTTTGTTCAAATATGGATCAATTTGCCTCTTTTTTTATTCGGTAGTACTTTTCTTAATTGTTATTGTGTGATATATTTTTAGACATTTATTATCAATGAAGAAGGAAATTATGAGAAATACTGAAAAAGCAATTACTTTAAAACTTGGGGGCTCTGAAGCTACCAGTGCGGAAGGGGCTAACTATGAATATCTCTACTCTTTTATTGATCAAATTGCAAATGCTCTAAATACCTTCGATAAAATAGGGCTAATCATTGGAGGAGGCCCAAGGATTAGAGTGTTGCAAAAAACAGTTGATACAGATTATGAAAAGGACATGATTGCTAGAGAAGCAATGTGGGAGCATGCTGAAACATTATCCGAAGTTGCTTCAAATTTAGGTTTTGAGAAAATAGCTGTAGCCAGATCTCTAGACGAAGCTATTGCATTAGCTAATGATGATGAAACTAGAGTAATTACAATGAGTTGGCTAAAGTCTGGACAATCCAGTGATGCATCTTCAATCTTATTAGCTAGAGAATGGTGGAATCAAGAATACGATACTTTTATTGTAATTCTCTCTAATGTCCTAAATATTTTCACGGCTGATCCAAAGAAAAATGACAATACCCGAGCTATTGCCTCATCGTCTATTGATAACTTAGTTACTGAGGGAGTGATATTAAATAATCCTGATCAGTTTGTACCTGGGATGAATGTCCCAATTGATCCAGTAGCAATTTCGTTATTACAGCAGCTCGGTTCGAGTGCTCCAGATGTGTTTTTTGGATCAGGCAACGATGCTGAGGGAGTTTTATCCTTTTTGAAAGGCAGAAAACCTGAAACAGGAACCGTTTTAAGTACCAGAAATAAAGTAACTACATATGTAGATAGAAAATAGTGTTAAAAGAATTAGATCAAATTCCAACATCAATAGTAAACAAACAAGATGAGGACGAAGAAATTAAATCTATAGAAGATTTTGGAAACACAGCTTCACTATTTATTCCAGTTTTAATTCAACAATTCCAATATATCCACGAGGATACTGAGTTGCCTTTTATTGAGAGATTTATAGAAATCTCAAATTCATTAATCTGTAAAGAGCAGGTCGGTATCACAATTTTCCATGGTGGCCCACTTGATCACCATTTTCGAGCTAATAATCCTTGGGCTTACGGAGTAGAAGTCAGAGATGAAGATCAGTTTACAAATTTTCATATAGTTTGCTTTAACTGTAGATTAGACAACCTTAATGGAGCAAAAGTTATTGTTAATTTGGCACTAGAACATGAAAAGAAGCTTGAAGCATCAACTCCCGAAGCTCAAGAACTATCAAGATTGTTGGACGATGATTTTGAAGAGCCAATAGTACTGATTAGGTTAAGCTTAACTGGTAGCCTAGCCTATCCGTTAATAGCTGCACCTACTGATACCCCAGATTCAAATAAGTTGAAAAAAAACCTAACAAGGTTGCTTGATAATTTAGGCTTGGAATTTGACATGAATAGCTTAGATTGGACTCCAATTTTGAGTCAACAGCCTGAGTTGATGGCCGAATACGAGCATTTTATGATTACTGAACCAATTGTTGTTCATAACGAAAAAATTGGGGATATATATCTCTATAAAATCTTTTCTAAAGAAGACAAATGGTTTTATTATGAACTACTAACCTGTACTCCTCTGACTTTTCCTCTATCATCAGATCGAATTCAAAAAGAGTTACAAATTCGTGTTGATTCAGGTTGTGACTCAGGCATGCTTTATAACGATGGGGGGTGTGATTGTCATAGCCAATTGTTAGATGCATTAAAGGTAATCAAAAGCAATAGTGGGATTATCATTCACTGCCCTACTCAAGATGGGAGAGGATATGGCTTTAATACCAAAATGGAAACTGAAGCTCACAAAAGAGGAATCCCTGCGGTTTTTAATGCACAAAATCCAAGTCCAACTGGCACTCTTACAGTGGCCAAAGATCTTTTTGGCGAAACCTATGATATCAGAGATTTCCAGTCTATCGGTGTAATATTAGCAGAATTGGGTTTTCAAAATATAGCCATGATAACCGACAATAAAAATAAGGTGTCTCAGCTTTCAATGGGGGGACAATCAGTTAACCCAACCCTAACAGTTTACCGACAGCCCACATTTACAGTTGAAAATGGTAACTGTCATACTTGTCTTGAACACGTAGAAGAAAAACACCGAGATGATCTATATTTTTAAACAAAAAAATTTAAGACAAAGGGTGTAGAACATTTATTTGTCAGCAAATAGTTGCTTATTGGTCGCAGTAGCTTGAGCTCTAACTTTTGCCTTGTAAGATCCAATATCAGAACTACCCAATCCACTAAAGATGATTCCTCTAGAACTATTAGCAAAAATTCTTTTTCCGTCTTTTCCTGCATTTCTAATGATTGCATCCATCGTTCCTCCTTGAGGGCCGATGCCAGCAATAATGATTGGCTCTTCCTCACCAGCTAATTCTCTAATTCGATCTAAAGCATCTGGATAAGTTGCTGGGGCTTCAAAAAAAATATTTTGTTTAGCTACATCGTAACGTTTGAGAACATCTAAAATGACTTGCTCATAGACCTTCACTCCGCTGTCTGTTTTAAGATCTTGGACTTGCTTACAACTAGGATTACTATCATGTGCATGAATAATAATACCTAAGTCTTTATCAAAATTTGTTAGAGAATCATACAAATCAGTTCCAAACCATGGGACCACCATCACCGAATCAAAGCCAAGGTCTTTATAAAAAGTAGCCATAGCATCTCCACCTCTACCAAATTCACTAAGTTTTGAATCAACAATAATTGGGAGCATCTTATCTACTTGACGAATATAGTCAGTAGTTTTCTTGATGATATCTAATCCATCTTTTCCTAATTCAAGATAAAAAGTAGGATTGATCTTGAAGGAAACTGCCAAATCATGAGTACTATCTATAATTGTTTTATTGAAAGAAAATACTCTATCGACAATTTGATCACCAAAAAAAGTTGGAATTTTTTGGGTATCACTATCCAGCCCCACGCATAATCTGGATTTTTTTTCATTAAGTTTGGAAAGAATTTTTTGTCTATAATTGTTGTTCATAATTTGATTCATCAAAAAAAGAATTAATTATATCGATTATACTATGCTAATGAGCGTGTGATAACCAAATCATAGGTTGTGCTTCAACGAAGTTGAGCACTAATATTGCTAATATGTTACAATGAGTAGTCATAGTCGAGAAAAATATTAATAATCTTCAGAAATTTTTATGCCACAATACAAGCTTGATAGTAAAAATAAAAAAGCAATTATTTCACTAGGGGGATCGCTAGTTAATCCTGGAGAGATAGCGGTAGAATTTTTAAAGAAATTTAAAAAGTTTGTCGAAAAAAGAGTTGATGAAGGATGGCAGTTTATTATTATCACTGGAGGCGGAGCCCCTGCTCGTTGGTATATTAATGGATCTTCAGCTATTATGGGGGAAAATATAACTAAGGATGATATGGATTGGTTAGGAATTCACGCTACTCGTTTTAATGCTCACTTAGTTAGAACAATTTTTAGAGATATTGCTCAACCAGCTATTATTACAGATCCTGAAAAGGATTTTATTGACCCTAAAAAACCAATTGTAGTAGGAGGAGGATCAAAACCTGGGAGATCTTCTGATCATGTTTCTACTACTATTGCCGTCAGAGTTGGGGCTCCTTATGTAATTAATTTATCAAATATTAAACAGGCATATACAGATGATCCAAAGAAAAATCCTAACGCTAAGCCTATAGATGATATCAAATGGGATGATTTTTGTGAAATTGTGGGTGATACCTGGGAGCCAGGTTTAAACACGCCTTTTGATCCAATTGCGTCAAAACTAGCTAGAGAAAAAGATATTACAGTATTGATAGTTGAAGGAACAAATCTAGATAATTTGGAAAAACTTTTCAAATCTGAAGAGTTCGTAGGGACTGTTATTTCAAATTAGTTATTTGTTATCATAATATTCATTAAAATTATTGTAGATATTTTTGATCGATTTCTCATCAAGAGTGTAGACTTCTTGTATACAAAAAATAAATAATTCAAATATCCAATTATCTTGATTTATTATTTCTTTTAGTTTTTTCTTTGTATTTAAATTAAATCCTCGATTAACTTCATCAAATGCCCCAACATGACCATCAATTTTATCGTTAATGATTCCTTTATCAACTTTATTTGAATGGAAATTAACAATTCTTCTGGGAAAAAATTTGTTTTGAGGATATTCCACCACAAAACAGCCAGCCAACTTTCCAGATACAACAAATTTTGGATGCTTGATTCCTGGTTTCCCAATAATCAAAGCCTTAGTACTATCACTATTTTGATAGGAATATAGTGTAGTTTTTTTATATATGTGCTCAGTTTTTTCTACACAACCAGTCCACATATTTTCCTTTGCAGAAAGCAGGGTTAATAGAAAAGTTAGAAATATTCCTTCAGCATACTCACAGGTCGGTTGACAAAATGGACCAATTTGATTGTAAGCGGGGAACCAAGGAGACTTTTTATTCATTTTTTATCTATAACGTGCTATAATCATTTTTTTATTATACACAGTATTTAAGTTTATAGAGAATAAATCATGTCAAACATGGAAAGTTGTCTTTTTTGTAACAATTTAGATGGGCATATAAAACACGCTTGTGCGTTGATGCCATGGATTAAGCCTTCTAAGTTTATTATTTCTGAGACAAAAAATCTTTTTTTAACATATGAATTATTTCCTATAAATGAAGATCCTTATTTTCTGATTATTCCAAAACGTCACGCGACTTCTTTCAGCCAAATAAAAGAGAAAATCGACCCAGAGATGGACCAGCTTGTTGTGGCACTTCGTGATTTATATAAAAAGAAAAATGTTGTTATTTTTGAGCATGGAGAACAAATTCATGGAAAAAAAGCTCAGTCAATATATCATGCTCATACGCATGTGATATTGACAAATAAAGATTACTTAGGGCAGATGGAAAAGGAGTTAAACAAAATAGAAGTTCCTTTTAAAAAAATAGATTTTGATAATTTTTCTACACAAACATTGCTAAAAGAAAATGCTGGTAATCAAAGTTATTTATTATTTAGAGAAAATAAAGAAGGTATTTTTATTTTAGAAACACCTGACTTGCCTGTTTTCTCACAATTCTTTAGAATTTTAATGAATAAAATTAATAATCAAAGACCTTTTGTAAACTGGAAAAACTATAACGATATTGATGCTGATGTAATTAGAACGAGATTAAATAGTATTATCCATTCAACTTCAGTAGAGACAGCAACTGGAGTTCTTACCATTGACATTAATCAGAATATTCTTTTACTTAAATCAAAAAAAGAATTTGGATATTGGGTGGTTCCAGGGGGGCATATTGAGTATGGAGAAAGTATCGAAGATTGTGCTAGAAGAGAATTAAAAGAAGAAACTGGATTAGATGTAAGCGATATTATTTTTTTTCAAACTCAAGAATCTTTGACCAAAAGACTTGACTCATCAAACAATAGAATTGTTGGTAGACATTTTATTTTCCTGAATTGTTTAGCTAAAATTAACTTATCAAAACCAAAGATTAATTTGGATGCGGACAAGACCGATTATATTTGGATCAATCCTGTGAAAGCCTTGAATGATTTGCAAATCAATGAAGCTACTCAAAAATTTATTAGAAAATATATCGAATCAATATGATAAATACAATGCTCATTGGTATAGGACCTCATGCTAAACGTATATATTTACCGTTTTACAAAAAATATAGATCTAAGTTTGAGATTAATTTATGTGTCGGAGTTGAATGTAAAGGGAAGGAACAAAGAACAAGCGATTTTTTAGATCAGTTATCAGTTAATATTGAAAATCTATACTTTGTAGATCCATTTTCAGAAAAAATGCCCCAAAAAGTTGAAGATGATCTTAATCAGTTTGTAAAAACAAATAAAATCTCAACAGTTATTATAGCCACAGAACCAACAGCTCACAAAGCATATGCTATCTGGGCATTAAAAAATAATTTGCATGTTTTGATGGATAAACCTATTACTACAAGAAAGAATGTGGTTTTTGATCTAAAAGAGGCTGAAGAGATTTATCAAGATTATATTGAGATTAATGCCGCAGCCCAAAAATCAAACTCCCACTGCGTTGTTAATTCTCAAAGAAGATACCACCCAGGAAAACAAAAAGTATATGAATTAATTAGAGAAATATCTAATAAATTTAATATGCCTGTTACAGCCATCCATTCATCGGATGCTGATGGACAGTGGTTTTTTCCAGAAGAAATATTGAATGAAACTTATCATGGATATAATTTTGGAAATGGAAAATGTTCACATAGTGGGTATCATTATTTTGATACAGTTTATAATTTCTATAAATCTGGGAAAGTGAATGGTAAAGAGGCTGATAGAGCTGAAGTATACACCTCTTTTTTGCAACCACGAGGATTTCTTAAGCAAATTACTCAAGAAGACTATAAATCTTGGTTTGGAGATGATTATAAACAAAATTTTACTGATGAAGAATTAGAAAAAAAATTTAAAAATTTCGGTGAAATCGATGCTTTTACAATAATTAAACTTTTAAGAGATAATGAAGTCATTTGTAATATTTCTCTTGATTTAATACACAATAGTTTTTGCAGAAGATCTTGGGTAGAGGCAAACAAGGATTTGTATAAGCATAATGGCAGGGTTAAACATGAATATCATATGATTCAACAGGGTCCATTGCAAACAATTCAAATACATGGATACCAAAAAAGTAGCGATCATGATGAAAATAATATTGATGAGTTTGATTTTGGAGGGAATAATCATTATGAAGTTCATGTTTTTAGAAATAATAAGATTACTGGAGGTAAACCACTAGTTTCTTACTCAACTAGATCCTCAAAATCAGATGTTATTGAAATTGATAAAAACATTCCTACAAATCAATTAACATATGAATATTCTAGAGAATTGGCAACCTTAGAATTTTTTAATTTAATAAGCGGAAAAATTAAAAAAAGCATCTCAGCAATTGAAGATCATGAATTCCCTGTTAAGATTATGAGCTCTATTTATAAATCTCATATTAATAGAAAACCAGTTGGATTTGAAATATAATTGTTTTTTATTTTAACAACCGATCTACAAATTAGTTTAGCAGATGTCATAATACTACTTATTTTAGGAATAGTTTTTATCGCTTTATCTCACTCTTTATATATCAAGGCTATGGAAAAAATAAAAGCTCAAGCGATTAGTATTATTGCAAGTTTAGAACCGGTATATGCGACTATTCTGTCATTTTTAATTCTTAAAGAGTCTAATAACACCCGAAACTATTATTGGAGGAAGTATTATTACTGTGATGGCTATAATTTCTTCAAATGAAAAAGTAAAGAACTTGATTCAGGATAACTTTTTACTTTTTAAAAAAACATCTGGAACAATTAAATAACAAAATAGATTTATTTTCAGTATTATTTTTTTAACTCCTCAAACTTCTCTTGCATGGTTGGGTTGCCTCTAGTGAGTCTTTTTATGGTCAAATCATCCATCTTGTTTTCCGCTGTGAGTAGATGTTTATCTGAAAGTGTGAGGGCATCTCTGACTTTTTCAAGATCTTTAATTGCTTTATTAATTTGTTCAACCGCTTCAACATGTTTCTGTCCTGCAAATTTCATTGATCTCAGCCAACTATCTTTCCAGCTACTCACTTCATCTTCAAACTTTGTAATATCAATATTCTGACTCTTAACTATTGCCAGCTCAGTTTTATATTTGAGTGAATTTAAAGCAGCATTTCTAAGAAGCGTGATCATTGGAATGAAGAATTGAGGCCTTATGACGTACATCTTAGGATATTTATGTGAGACATCAACAATGCCAGTGTTGTAGAGTTCGTTATCAGCTTCTAGCAATGAAACGAGTACCGCATATTCACAACCCTTATCATTTCTATCTTTATCAAGCTTTTTAAAGAAATCTTCATTCTTCTTTTTATTTTCTGTTTCATCACCTTCATTCTTCATTTCAAACATGATGCTGATAATCTCTACACCCTGATCATTATTCTCACGATAAATGTAGTCACCCTTAGTGCCACCCTTAGCATCATTGTCTTTTTCAAAGTAAGCATTTTGGAAAGCGGTGGCCCTTAGTTTATTAAACTCAATTTCACAGTGCTGTTCGAGAGTTTCTCCAAGCATTTTGGTCGAAGCTTTGACCTTCAAATCCTTGTAATACTCGATCATTTCTTCTTTACTCTTCAGCTCATTTTCATACTTTTCTTTAATTGAAGTAGCAAGAAGCTTTGATTCTGAATCTTTTTTATCGAGTTTATGGAGTAAGTCGTCACGTTCTTTTTCAACTACTTTGAGAGCTTCTGTAACAGCCAATTTCTTTTCTGTTTGTGCGGCTTCTATCTGAGATTGAAGTTTGGTAATTTCAGCTTCTTTTTTAGCAATATCTTCCTGTGATGAATTCTTCGCATTTGCTTCAGCCAACTTAACAGCTGATTCTTTTTCTTTCTCTAAGACTGCGATTTTTTCCAGGAGTTTTTGTTCTTTGAGTTGAGCTTCTAATTCTTTTTGTTGCTCAACAGTTTTACGTACTTTCTCAACTTCAGCATCAAAAGCATCTTTTTTAATCGAATCAACGACACTTTTAATAGTAGTTTTATCTATATCTAGGTCATGGAGTGATGAAAGATCAATTAAATCACCTTTTTGACCGTCTTCTTGTAACTCTAGTGTTTGTTCATCACGAATGGATACTTTGATTTTTTTCATAATATATTTATACTTTCCCATTTCTCCTTAAAAGGAGATTTTTCAATAAGTTTTTTAAATTCTTGTTTAAAAGGTTGCATATTTACTGGGAGTGGATCCGTATGGGATTCTGGATTGCCATGACTGTAGTAATTAACTACTGTAAAAAAGATTGCGTGTTCATGTTCTTCAAAATTTGTGAAAATTTTCTTTAGTGCTTTGTAGTCAAAATTTTTAATTCCATAGAAATGTCTTATTGTTTCAAAGAATCTTCTTAAATCATTACCTATTAGAATGTCATCATCGCTAGTTATTGCTCTTTTAATATTAATCAAGGCATTTTCGAACTCAGATTTTAATTGGTTTTTTCCTATTATGCTTAGGGATTTATTTGAAAGAAGAAAGTAAGCAGCTTTTTCCTTGTAAATATTTTCTCTAATTACATTAAAAAATTGATTATTATGCGTGAAGATAATTTTTTGCAATGATGTTTGACTTTCAATTTTTTCATCGTTATCTTCTAATCCCCAGACTTTAATCATTATGGTTTTATCGAAATGTTTAATTAAGTTGCAAACTCCGAAAAAATAATTATATCCTGTACTATTAACTGGATCATCAATGATAAATATGCCATTTTTAAAACTTTCCAGATCATTAAGTGCTTTAATAGAAGATGCGAAGAAATAACACAATGCGATCATTGTTTTTTCACCTTCACTAATTCTTTGATTATGTTTAGAGATATCAGATCCATTTAAATGAAGCTCTAGCAAGCCATTATTTAAATAAACTCGGTATTTATTTAAGTACAAAAACTTTTCTAAGAATGTATTACATAATTCTTCAATATTTTTGGAGATTTCCTTTTTTGGTAGTTTTTCTTTCTCAATTTTTAGTTTTTCTGATAGTTGATCTATCTCTTTTGTTTTATCCGTGATTTTGTTTATTAAATCAGTATTTTCTATATATAAGTTATGTAAAAACTTTTTACCAATAATCTGCCTGAGCTGTGTTTTTCTACTACTTGTTTGCTCAATCTTAGTGTTAACTTCTTCAATTATTTTTTTATTTGCATCAACAGTATTATTAAGCTCATCAAAAGCTAATACAAAATTGAAATCTTTTTTGTTTTTCTCGTTACTAGAATCATCGTAAACAACAAACTCTTTTGCAGGATCTTCAACTTTTTTATCAATATCAGAGCAAAGTAACTTAAGCTTTTCTACAAGAGTGTCATTCTTAATTTTGAACCAAAACTTATTTATTCCTAGAACTTTTAATAGTTTATTAATTTCTGACTCAAGCTCATTGTTGCATTTTTCAATCTTAGTTATTATTAATTCAATTGCATCTTTTTTATCAATTAATTTTTGTTTAAATTTTGATTCTTCATTTGCAAAGTACTCTTCATATTGTTTAAACAAAGAATTTACATCGTCATCAAGTGTTCTTTTACAAAGTAGGCATTTATCTTTTTCTTTACTTTTTTTAATTCCAGTCTCTATTAAACGAGTGTTAATCCAATTTTTTGTAATGTATTCAATATTTTTTTTGATTTGTTTATCAAATGAAACGAACTTCTTTGAAGTTTTAAGATCACTTATTACCTCATCAAAGTTAATTGACAAATAATTAATTTTGTTTATGTGAGGATTGTTTATTTTATTATCATCAGTTAGTTGGGATAACTCTTCAAACTGACTCTCACAGCTTCCAAAATCATCCGAATCAACCGGCTTTATTAATGTAAAATCATCTTGATTAAATAGTTTATTGATTGAAAATTCTAACCAAATTGATCTATCTATTTCACCATATTTTTTATTTTGAATCTTAAAAGTTTTGACTTCATCAAACTTACTTTTTAATTTATCAAAAAATATTACTCTTTGTTTTGTTGCTTCATCTATACTCTTATTAAGAGTATTTATTTGATTGCTCTCTGATCCAAGGGGAATAACTATTTCTCCACTAACACTATTTGATGAAAAATCATTTGTTTTTATTATTTTATCTATGTAGTCTGAGTTAAAGACAACTAATTTAATATCATTTTCTAAATAATTGCTATTATTTATTGAGCTGTTATCTATCTCGAAATCAAATGATAGTTTTGAGACATCTTTTTCTTCTTGTGAGAGCAAATCATCTAACGATTCTTTATTGTAAATTCTTGATAAAATTCTACTAATTGTTGTCTTACCAATTCCATTAGGTGCATAAATTATATTTTTCTTTTGAAATTCAATTAAAGAAGCATCAAAATCTATAAACCCCCTAATATTCTTAATATATTTAATCTTTTTTATCATGACTTAACTTGAATTATAAACCACTATTTACTGCTTCTTTTTAGGAAACTTATTTAAAAAACCTTTATTTTCACTCACCAGAAAAACCGTCCAATACTTGTGACCACTAGAATCCTTTAAATCTCTACCTATTAGGATACCTTCACGTCTCAGTTTTTTTATTGAAGATGGTTTCACACCACGATCTTCAATATCATATTTATCAAAGTGATCTTCCTCCCACCACTCTTTATCAAGACTTAGTACAGGAATCACACCTTCTTGAATATTATTCCAACAGTTTCTGCATCTTAGACCATCTGGTCTCCACCAAATGTCTTCACCATCATGATTGTTTCGACAAATACCACAGGTGTAACCTCGGCCACCATCATTGAGATAAAAACCATCAGGTTCATTTTTAAGTCTGCGAGTTCTAATACGCTTAGTGGCTTCATATTCAGCACTCATTCGAGCCATTTGAACAAGGTTATGATGCTCATATTTAGCTCTCATTTCAGGATCGAGCTTTGACTTTGGTTTTTTTGGTTCTTCCTTGCCAAAGAGTTTGAGTAGGTCATCTTCCAACTCGTAACCCTTAAGTTTTCCTGTGAGAAAGCCCAAGCGATAGCTGATCATATCTTTTGGAGCTCGCCAGTTCGTGTCTTTAAGTGCTTCCTTTAGTAAATCATTGAGATCCGAGATACTTTCTCGATCACGTCGTTTAGGTTTGGCCTCCTGAACAGTAAAAGGAACCATGACATATCTATCCATATCTGGATTACCAAATGACAAGCGAGTAAAACCGCTTTCTTCTAGTGCTTTATTCACTAATGTTTCAAGATCAGTGATCGAAATTTTGTTTACTGACAGAAGCTTCTCATGGGCGGGTGTATCCATTTCAGCTAATACTTCTTGCTTAACTTCATGAGCCACATCCATTGCTTCTAAAGTTTTGACATATTCTTTGCCTTCTTTTTCTGACAGGCAAAACTGGTCTCGATATTTCTCAAGTAACTGTCTATCTTCAAGATCCTTCTTTGCTTGTTCTTCCTCCCATTTTTTATGTTCCTCATCACTTTTCTTGAGATCATAAATGTCTTTATTGGAATAACCACAGTTTTTGCATTTATAGAGTGTAGTAATAACTTGAGCCTTTTTATTACTTTTCACTTCAAGTTTTTCTTTACAGTCAGGACAGAAGTCTAATTTTGAAACATAATACTCGCCGTCGTCATAGACACCATGACGTTTGTTACATTTGTGGCATTTTAGAGTGAAAAGAACTCTTAGTGGCTTGTCATCCCAATCAACCAAGTGGTGCAAACCATCATTGACCAGGGCAGTACCACAATCTGGACAATAAGCTTCTGGAATTGGGGTATTGTCCTGTTTATCTTGCTTAATCCGATCAGCTTCCATCCAATCTTCAATAGTTGAAGCTCGATTTTTATATCTCAATGCTTGGGTAACAAAAAGAAACCTTGCTCTGAATAGACCCATGTTACGTTCGTGTTCAGATTCTGGGTAATTTTCAAACTTAGGCTCATCCTTTAGTTTCTTGCCAACACCATTAATCATTTCCAGTTGCTTAAGACATTCTTTAATTGTGCCTAAGTCGTAACGATCTTCGTAATGTTGTTGGGATTGGAGGTATTGAAATGACATATTTATGCTAACTATCAGTTAGCATAAATCAAAATTAAACTCAGGTAAATTCTAAAAAGGGTATGTTGTCAATTTTTTATTTTTAGATAAATCAATCTTAACCCATTTATCAAAAGAGTTATTTCGTTTTAAAATCTCTTTTTCTATCTCTAAAATATAATCATCAAACCACATAAATTGTTCTGAAAAGTTAATAGCCTCAGTTTTTAAAGTTTGCCAAGAAGTAGCTTTAATCTTTTTTATTAATTCAAAATTTGCTTTGTCTAAAATTGGCTTTAAGTATGAAAGGACTTTATCAATACTTCCTTCCTTGCAGTGAGTTGTGAGCCAATAAACATTGCCATTCTTAAGTAGGTGAGACAGGAATGAATTCAAATCATCAACTTGCTTATGTTCTTTGGAAATAATTGTGCCATCGATATCAAGGTAATAATTCATCATTATTTCAAGTAGTTTTCAATAAGATCCCAAGCTTCTAAATATTTTCCTTCAGGATCTTCAAATCGTCTCATTTGATTATCTTTATGTTGCTGACCATTTTTACCAGGTTTGTTGAGCCAATCTTTGTGACTGGTGGATATGTATTTAGCAACGACTTCACTTGGAACAACAAAAAATTTTGGTCTAATTCCAGGTTCATCTAAATTAACGAAAATATAAAAGTGATTTTCAGAAAAGAAATCTTCAGACTTCTGGGTTAAGATCCAGCTGTTCTTCTTATTGTTTTGAGTGCTCTTTACTTGAATGGTAGCTGATTTTGTTCCTTCTTTATTACTGACAATAATGTCAATTCCTCTGGTGTTACGTAGGGTAATCGAAGAGATATAACCTCGATGGCTTAGTTCTCCAGCTACATAGTATTCACCTGTAACTCCAACAGCTACTGATTCTAGTTTAGTTTTTTGTTTCATATATCAAAAATTATGCTTATTATTTGACTCTAGTTTAACACCATTTTGATCTATTTTAACGATATAATGAAGTGTAATGAAACTAACAAAGTCACTTTTTATTGAATATTTAGATTCGCCACTCCACATGTGGTTGAAGGCTCGCAGTGAAGTGACTCTCAAAGCTCCTTCAGTCTACGACCAACACATCATGAAGCAAGGCTATGAAATTGAAAAACTTGCCAAGATATTTTTGGAGAAAAAAGTAGCTCGTGAGTATCAGGCTGGCACAACCATTTCCTTCGAAGAAACGCTGACTGATGGTAATTACCAGTCACGTATTGATGCCATGGTACACGACACCACTAATAACACCTATGATTTATATGAAATAAAAAGCAGCACCACAATTCATACTGAACATAAGTATGACGTGACTTTCCAACATTTAGTAGCCAAAGCTGGTTTACCAGTGAATAAAACGTACTTAGTACGAGTAAATAGTGATTACCGACGTGATGGTGAGATTGATCTCAATCAGCTTTTTATCATCGAAGACATGGAGCATGAGATTGCTAAAAGGGAGGACGAGGTTTATGAGCTTCGTTCAGATGCCTGGTCAACTCTAAGACTAGAAACGATGCCAGTTGATGAGCATTGTTTCAACCCAGGCACTTGTTCATATTCAGCAATCTGTTTTCCAAATTTACCTGACTATCCAATTTATGACTTGAGCCGAGGAAGTAAGAATCAGTATCGAGAGTTGATTGACCTCGGTATTCAATCAGTTAAAGACATCCCGGACACTTTCAAACTCACCTCAAAGCAGAAAATGCAGATTCAGTCTGCCCACAGTGGTCAGCCAATCATTAAACATGACGCTATTAAAAAACAACTTGGTATCTTGGAATACCCACTTTATTTTCTAGATTATGAAACCTATGCCGAAGCCTTGCCGATGCACGATCACTATGGACCATATCAGCAAATCACCACTCAGTTTTCTATTCATGTCGCAGAGTCTCCAGAAAGTGAAGATTTTAAGCATTATGAATTTCTTGCCAGGGAGAAAAATGATCCAGCTCCAGAATTAGCGAAAGCATTATGTGATGTGATTGGAGAGACTGGCACCGTTATTGTTTGGAATAAAGGGTTTGAGTGTGGCAGAAATGAAGAATTAGCAGTACTTGTACCAGAATATGCAGAGCAATTAGCAAGTATTAATAAACGAACTTTTGATTTAATGGAGATTTTTTCAAAGGGTTTGTACGTTGATTACCAATTTCACGGAAGTGCTTCGATCAAAAAAGTATTACCTATCTTAGTTCCAGAGTTGAGTTATAAAACTTTAGAAATTGGAGAAGGTGCTACAGCCATGATTAAGTGGCATGAGATGGTGTATGGCAATATAGTTGATGAGGAACGAGATACTATAGCAAATAATTTATTGACGTATTGCAAGCTGGATACTTGGGCGATGGTGGAGATTTGGCGAAAACTCAAAACTATAGTTGCCAACTAAAACTGTCCATCAAGAATATTTTCAACACAAAGTTCGTGTAGATATACTTCACTGTTGTTTTCAAGGAGTTGATAGTAGATTCTAGCTTTATGTGCTTCGAAGTCATTAGCAACCATCTTAGAGACAGAGCTTCCTTTTATGGAATCGAGATATTCTTGATTGTTTGACTTAGGGTTAAGAACAAGCAAGTTACTATCCAAGCTATGTGACAAACCCTCACTGACTTGATGATCTATTGATGGTTCATATTCAACAATTTCACCAGTTATTGCATCAATAATCGCAAATCCCTGACATTCAGTACCGCAACCCCAAGTTGCTACAGTGTAATGCCCTGCAAAGTTGGGACCTTCTGCACTTTGTTCTGTTATAGTCGATTGAAAAAGTTTTGCATCAGGTCGGGAGTCAAAATTAACCAATGCTGGTTTTTCTTCAAAAATTTCTACATTAGTGTCTACTCTTGAAATTACTTCATCACAAATTGAAACTGAGGCATGTTCAGTTTCAATTTTTGTAACTTTGGGAGCAGTGAAACGACCTAAAAGAAATGAGAGAAAAATTAATGAGATAATAAAAAATATCCTAGTTTTCTTCATGATTTACAAAACCTTATTCATCAAGTCATTATAGTTACTGACGACATCATATTTAAGTGATTTTTCATTCAATGCTTGAAAGTGTTTGCGTGCATATTCAATTCTTAATTCTTCAGCTTTTTTAAGATCCATAGTACTCATGCTTCCTTTTGTTTCAGCAATAAAATAGACATATTTTGTTTCTGGAGTATCAAAAACTATTGCCCAATCAGGATTATAATTTCCCACTGGAGTAGGAATTTTGAATCCACCAGGGAGTTTTGCATAAACACTTATTTGTCCATTTTCTAAATCTTGTGCAAATTTTCTCTCAGTATCAGAGTCAGTTTTAACATAATCATAAATATGTTTTTTAACCTTCAAAATATTTTCTCTGAGTGAACCTTTAAAGTTATTAATAGTAAAGATGTCATCGTCATAGGACTGATTTGTTTTTGAGTATCTGACACTATTGATTAAAGTTGTCGCTTTTTGCTCAATAATTATTCTGATTACTTTAGCAATAAAATCTTCTGGATTTTCATAAAAAAGATGAAATTTATCTTTATTTATTCCAGCTAGTATTTTTCCAGTTGTTTTTCTGGTTATTTTTGCTCCTTTGGTAATTTCATTGATAGCATCATATTGTAAATTGCCAATAATTGAGGCAGTCTTGAGCATTTGGCTTTTTGTTTTTTCAAGTCCAGTGACTTTATTTTCAAGTTCCCGTTTAATTTTGTCACCTTGATCACCTTCTTCAATTTTTACTTGGACCTTAGTAACATCTAAAGAATGGTTGATAGCTTGGATACTGTTTTTTATAAGTTCATCACTATTAAAATCTACTTCGTAAGTTGTCTTAGCTTTAATCTTATTCCACAATTCTTGAAATTCTTTTTTTCTAAAGTTATCATTCGGAGATAATTTTGATTCATAAACATCATCAATTTTTTCATTTGAGGTTGCTTTGAAAGTAGCAGTACCGTGAACTTGTTTGATGATATCTGCAATTTGATTTTTGAAAGAGAGCAAATTTTCTGGTAATTCTAATTCATTTTTATCAATAATATCTATCAATTCTTGAGTAACTTTAAAATCTTCATCCAGATATCCTTTAGTGCTTAGACTAATGACTAATTTAGTAGCAGTTACATTGTCAAACACATATTTTTCACCTTCAGCATTAATTAGAACTCTGTCCTGGAAAACATCTGCTGTTAGTTCAGTAGGCCGATTGGAAAGAGAAGAAACAATTTCTTTTTGCAGTGACTTGGCAAAAGTATCGTAAGACTCACTAGCAACAATAGTGAGAGTGTTGTAATCAAAAAACTGATTTTCCAGGGTGTCAAAATCCATTCTTTCACCAGCTTGATTGACACAGATTCTTAAACCTCTGCCAATTTCTTGTCGTCTGCTAATATCAGAAGAAGATTGTTTGAGAGTGCAAATTTGGAATACATTAGGATTGTCCCATCCTTCTCTCAAAGCTGAATGAGAAAAGATAAAGCGAGTTGGTTCAGAAAAACTCAATAGTTTTTCTTTATCTTTCATAATCAAATCATAAGCACTAACATCATCACTGGCTTCTTCGCCACGTTTTACTTTGGAATCTGTAAATTTACCTTTTTTATCAATGGAAAAATATCCTTGATGAACTTTGCTAACATGATGTTTTTCCAGATACTGATTGTATTCAGGGTCAAATAATTCATTTTGAGCAATAGCTTTTTGATATTCTTCTTCAAAAATTTGAGCATATTCACCGGCTATTTCATTACCGGCATCATATTGACGATACTTGGCAACTTCATCAATAAAAAAGAGTGATAAAACCTTGATTCCTTGCCTAAAAAGTAAGCGTTCTTTTTGTAGGTGAGATTGAATTGTTTCCCTAATCTGAATACGACGAATATGACCCTCATTGACATCACCAATAGTTTGACCGACATCTACTTCCACACCATTACTAAAAGTAACACCATCAGTCCGACCATCTATTTCTTTGACAATAAAGCCTTGATATTGTTCTAGTTCACCAGAAAGTTCATAAAGATTATCGCCAATATTCAGATTTTTTAAGACTTTTTTAATACCATTTTTTTGCTTAATCTCCATCTCCACCACCACTGAGGGATAGGCATCTTTTTTGACAATGATACGATCCACAAATAAATAACTATTAGTACCACCGCCACCAATCACTTCAATACCTTTAACATTGATTTTTTTGACCAATTTTTGATTGAAAGCATCGATAGCATCTAGTCTGAAAACTTTGTTGTAATCTTGCTTGTGTGTAGCAGAATATCTGAGAATGAAGAGGGGATTAAATTCTGTAATGCTATTTTCTGCTGTGGGACCAAATTTTTGTGGTTCATCAATAATCAAGATGGGGCGGGACCTTTTGATAATATCAATTGGTTTTTGTGACTGGAGATTATCAAGTTTTTGAAAAATTTTACGCGCATCTTTACTACGAGCAGCAAAAGCCTGGTAGTTCATGATAATCACTTCAATATTAGCAGTGTTGGCAAAATTTTTAATATTGACTAAGTTGGATTTATTGTTGGTATCGTAGATGAAAAATCTTATTTTTTTACCATAAATTTCTTGAAAATGATCTGCTGTGATCTCTAGTGATTTGTGCACTCCTTCACGAATAGCAACTGATGGGACCATGATGATAAATTTATTCCAGCCATATCTCTCATTGAGCTCATACATGGTTTTGGTATAGGCGTAGGTTTTACCGGTACCTGTTTCCATTTCTACAGTAAAGTTAAGTCCAGCAAGTTCCTTACTCGCAGGAATACCTTGCTCTTTTTGAATCTCGCGCAAGTTTTGCAAAATTGTAGATTGAGTGATGTCTATTTTTTTATTGGAAAAAATTTCATCCGCAAATAGTCCTGATCTACCAATGGTTTCTTTTCTAAAACCCTTAGTTTGACCGATAAAGACATTGGCAACTGCATTAGCCGCTTCTGTTTGATATTGCTGTTGTTTAAATTTAAGTTTCATATTCTAAATTACGCTCACAATTGTTTCTGGTGACAAGCTCTTAAACCTATTTTCAAAATTAATACGGTCTTTATCATCTTTAAAACTAGCATCTCGCAAAACTACCTTTAGAGGCTTGATTCTGGCAATCTCATCAATAATGGATTCATCGACATCCTGATCAAAGCAAGCTACCAATGAATTATCTGCCACAAAGAAAACAGTCTTGTAATTGATTTCTTTTCTGATTATAGGCAGTGAAAGCTCTAATCCAAGATTGAGCATCACTTCGATCAATAAATCTTCTGAAGTACGATCTGACTTGATATTTTCAACCAAGTCCATAAGGTTTTCTTGTTTGAGCTCTGAAGGATGTTGTTTGACGTCTGCCATGTTGGTGGAATCAACGCGGAAAACTCTAAAACCAGTATCTAGCGGAGTTTCTCTTTTAGCAAGTTCATCCTTGTAGTCTTCTTGGATCTTTTTAGCAGCTCGGCGAATGCGTTCTTTGCCGATTTCAGAAATAGTTGAATAACCCTCTTTATATGCCTCACTGCTTTTATCTATTTCTTCCGGTATTTGAATCATAATAAATTTTCGATTACCTTCATCCTCAGCATTGAGCTGCATTACTGCGTGAGCCGTGGTCGCAGAGCCAGAAAAAAAGTCAAGAACAAGAGCTTCTTTGTCGATGGGTAATGTGATTAATAAGGTATCCAATAGAGAGTATATTGATTTTGGATAGCTAAAAATATTTTTACCAAACATTTTTTTTAGTAACATTGTCCCATGTGATGACGCATCATATTTTGAATCAACCCAATGGGTCATTGGTCTTCTTCCATTTTTTATTCTGTCTTTTTGATAAACAACAAAATTGTTATTAGAATTCTTAACCACCAGGTCATTTATGTTTTTAAAAATTTTTTCTTTTCCCCATCTCCACACCCTTTCTGTTCCTTGTGTATCAATTGGTAGTATTTCAATATCATTTATATTATTTTTTTCTATAAATAATTTCTTTTTTTCTTCGTTATAGTAGAGAGGGAAGAAAAGATTTGGCCTTTTATCTCTTGTAGAGTTTGATCCGCTTCTCCTTAAAGGTAGCAATCTGTATTTTGAGATTTCATCAGTTTTGTTGTATACCTTTAGCTGTTCTTCAGATAAAGGCAACTCGTAGATTTCAGACTTACTACAATCTTTGGCATAAAAAAGAGCATATTCATGAGATGTGGCAAAAAACTTATCATCACTTCTTCCTCTCGGATTATGAACTATTGTTACAGTTCCCAATCTATTTTCTTCGCCAAATATTTCATCCAATAGCATCCAAAGAGTGGCGATTTCATAGTCATCAATTGTTATACAAATTATTCCATCTTCACTCAACAAGTCCCTTGCTATCAAGAGTCTTTCATGCATAAATGACAACCAATTAGAATGAATTTTCCCATCAGTGTTTGTATTTTTAAACATTCTTATTCCATCATCGGAAATTGCTCCAAGCTCTTTTTCATATTCGGCATCATTCATACTAAAATCATTGTCATAGATCATTGCTGTGCCCGTATTGTATGGCGGATCGATATAGATCATTTTTATCTTACCTAGATATGATTCTTGCAAAATCTTGAGGGCTTCGAAATTATCACCTTCGATATAGAGGTTTTCAGTTGTATCAAAATTGACACTATCTTCTCGCACTGGCCTAAGGGTTTTATCTATGGGGGTATTGGCTTTCAGCAGTGAGCGTTTCTTGCCTGGCCAATCAAGTCTGTAGCGTTCATTATCATCATCAACTATTTGCTTGGAGAGTTCTTGTTTGAGTAGGTCAAAGTCTACCGCTTTAACAGTCTTACCATCCTCACTTTCTTTTTCGGTAATGACATTTGGAAATAACTTACCAATTTCTTCAATCTTCTTATCAGTTAAGTCTGGAGTACCAGTGAGTATTTTTTGCATAGATTATTCCTCTTGTAGGGCTGTTAGTTTTTTCTTCAATTTTAATAATTCTTGATTGAGAGTAACTTTTTTATTAAATTGTTTCTCTTTCTTAATTTTACTCTCAAATCTGTCAATTTCCTGACATAACTCTTTGATTTTTGAATCAGTAGTGATTATTTCAACAAAAGGCTTATTGTGAGTGTCCGTGGTAGTAATAAATGTCTTAATTAGACTTTGGTAAACAATTTCTAAATTATTACCCACCAAAGAAAAATTAAGTTTTTCATCCCAATCAGAGTAGTACTCTTGTCTTTGTTCACTACTATCTAAAACTATAGCATAAGCCTGGTGAGCTTGGTAGTTGAGAATAAATAAAATGGGGTAAGGAATGACTTTTTGAATCAGTTTAATGATATTTTTGGGGATAACTTGCTGTTTTAATTCTAGTTCAAATATTTGTATTTCAGTTACATTGGTTGTTTTAGTAATCCCAATTGTATTTTCAGCTAATTTATATTGCCAGGTAATTTTTTGAATTTGGTCAGTGAACTGTTGTTTCAACTTGGTATTTACAGAGGTATGAGCATAAAACTTTGATTTAGGTATAAATTTATTTACTTTGGCTGAGTTTGGCAAAATTAGATTGATCATATTTATTTGATAACTATGAAAGTAATAAGTTCAAAATCTTCTAATCCTTGAATAGTATTTATTAAAGCCGTAGTACCACCAGCAGTAAACAAACTGTTAACTTCATTTTCATCTTTGACCGTAATGATTGACTCGATTGCTTTGTCCAAAAGTTGAGAATAACCTACCATTCGTTTGCCATCATCAGTTTCATCATTAAAAAGTTCATACACTTCCCTGATAGGTTCTGAATATCCCTTGGAGATGGAGCGTAAAATATCAAGTGTTGATTTTACATTGAGGTGATTGGATAGAATTTGCCCATCTTCACCTAAATAGACCAGGTAAAAGGGATGTAGTTGATTGATATTGTCAATATTTATTGATTTATTAATGTTTTTTAGTACAAAAATTACCCCAGGGTTAATTCCTTTTCCTAAATCTTTTTTACAAACAGTATGCATTCCATTAGGGTAACTATGCATTTCACCATGGTCTTTGATGTAATTGACCAAATCCATACGAAAATCATTGAGGCCCAGATCGGTGATAGAAATACCAGAATCCATATCTTCAATAGCCACAACTTCTTCTTGAAGTTTTTCAAGTTGTTTTTTTCTAAATAATAAGTCTGACGATTCATTAGTCAAAACGTTATCCTCTCCAGTAGCAGTCACATCAACCATAAACATTCTGCTTTCGACTCGGTTTTTGAGGTTAATATAGTCATCAAGTGAAAGTTGTGGCCAAAAGTTGACCAATTGAATAACTTCATTATTTGAACCAATGCGATCAATTCTGCCAAATCGCTGAATAATTCTGACTGGGTTCCAGTGGATGTCGTAATTGATCAGCATGTCACAATCTTGGAGATTCTGACCCTCAGCAATACAATCTGTAGCAATCAAAATATCTATTTCTTTTTGTCTAGCATGTTGAGAACTTCTTTCTTTTGACTTTGGAGAAAAATTAATGAGTAAGTTATTAAATTGATTCTTAATCTCCAGAGTACAAGCATTATCATCTGAGCCAACAATTTTAGCAGTTTCTAGGTCTAAGTAATCTTTGGCAAATGTAGAAATATGTTTATAAAGGTAATGAGCGGTATCTGCAAAAGCCGTAAAAATCAAAACTTTTTTGTTACCAGGATTGATTTGATTTTCAATTTTATTTGAAATAATCTCTTTGAGATCTTGTAATTTAGAATCATGCTCTGGTGTAACCTTATCCATTTGTTCCAGCAGATTTCTGGCAATTTCATAATCATTAAGCAGGTCTTCTTTCCAACCAGTAGTATTCATGTCTGCTAGATTGATTTTAACTTTGTCACCAATGCTAAATTCTTCATCTAACCAATCATCAGAACTTGCATCAAAATCTGGATCATTAATTGCATACGCTTGTGTATTTGCATCTTGTCCTGTGAGTTCAAAATTTTCGATAATACCAATGGTTTGTTCAACGTTAGTTAAAAATTTTCGCAGAGTGATGCGAAAAGAATCCACTGAACTCTCTAATCTTTTAAGCAAGTTGACTCTCATTAGTTTTTTCAAACTTTCTTCTCGGTATGATTGTTTGAAACTAACTTCATTCTCTAGATCTGTGTCATATAGCTCACTATAGAAATCCATTCTTGATTCAAGAATGTAGTTAAATGGCGAATAAACTGATAAATTAAGACGAGAGAGATCTTCATAGATTTGTTGAATATCTGTTAAGTCAGGTATATCAGTAATTTTTGAACGATGAGTAACTGGTTTTAATCTTGTGGGGAATTTTCCTATCTGATCGGTGTTGTAGTATTTTTCAATATGTCTTCTACTTCTAGCAATCGTGATGCTATCAAGTAACTTGAAAAGATCAAAGTTGTTGTTTAAACGTTGCATTAACTCTTGGGCAGTACGTTGTTCAACTGGCAACTTATTCCATTCATTAAAAGTAGTTTGAGCATTTCTCAAAATGGTTTCAACAGATTTAGTAGTATTCATTTTTTCATCTGCAGTGCCGGTTTGACCTTCATAAGCTAATGATATTTGGTTTTTAAGATCATTAAATCTGTTATTTACTGGAGTAGCAGATAGCATGAGAACTTTAGTTTTAACTCCTTGTCTCATGACTTCATTGAGCAATCTTTGATATCGTGTTTCTCGATCTTTTCTAGGGTCATTGTTTCTAAAATTATGTGACTCATCGATAACCACTAGGTCATAGTTACTCCAATTTACTCTTGATAAGTCAATACTATTTGAGTAGCCATCTTTTCTAGAGAGATCTGTGTGATATAAAACATCATAGTTAAATCTATCTTTAATTAAAGGGTTGTCTTCGTAGTTGTTAGTAAAAGTAAGCCAATTATCACCAAGTTTTTTAGGACATAGAACCAAAATGCTTTTGTTTCTTTCTTGATAGTATTTAATGACACCCAAAGCCGAAAATGTTTTTCCAAGTCCAACGCTATCTGCCAGAATGCATCCGTTATGACGTTCAAGTTTATTGATAATTCCCAGCACAGCATCCTTTTGAAAATCGTAAAGTTTATTCCAAATTACAGAATTTTTAAAACCAGTTTTTTCATTAGCAAGTTCATCTTCAGTAATATCTTCTAAAAATTCATCAAAAATATTGTAGAGAGTTAGGTAATAAATAAACTCTGGCGAATTTTCTTTATACAGATTTGAGATATAACTTAAAACTTCATTAGTGATATCTTTGAGAGTTTCATCATCATTCCATATAACATCAAAATCTTCTAAAAATTTTTGAGTAGAAGGGAGATCGTCCAATCTAATAACACTACGAAGAATAGAATTATCTTTTTCGTAACCTAATCCGGCACTACTAAATTCATCTATACCTATGTAAGCCATTTGCTCATCATCTGACTTAACACTCACGTGCGATTGGATACTTCCTTTATCAGTGTTTGATTTAAACTTTACTTTTTCTTCAATCCATTTTTTACATTCCTTGGCAATGGCACGACCTTTAAGCTCATTTTTTAGATTTATCTCAAAATTAGAACCGCTAATAGCTTTTTTTCTGATAGAAGAATTAATCTCAAAAAGTTTATTTTCTCGATTATTTTTGTCTACTTCAATAAATGTTGGATCAGTAAAAATGAATCTAAGAGAGTCAATGTTTTTTAATTCTGACTTTAAGCTTTCATATCCATAAATTGAAAAAATTGAAGCAGCAATACTTAATTTACTATTTGGTTTGATTGTTTGTTTTAAATCATCACCAACTCTTTGAGTTTTGTTGTTAAAAGTTTTTATCATTAATACATCAGATTATATAATTAAAAGACCTTACTTTGGATTCTAAAATGAGGCTTTGTCTTGAATATTAAAATATTCTCTCTTGATTTTTATTTTTTAAAATTCTATTATTAGTACCAATATTAAAAATCAGTACAGATTTCGTTTGTCGTAGCTGACAAGCAACATCCTAACGGATGCAAGATAGCTAACAACTGATGTTAGTTTTCTTGTGTCCGTTTTTTTGTATGGGCACAAGAGGAAAGGCACAAATGCCAGCACTCAAAGTGACCCAGATAGCGGTCTCCAAACTCAGAGCGAGTGAGTATAACCCTCGCAAATTATCAAGCAAAGCCGAGTCTGATCTCACCGAGAGCATCAAAAGATTTGGACTTGTAGATCCTGTGATAACCAATGTTGCTCCGAATAGAAAAAACATTGTCATAGGTGGACATCAGAGATTATTTATAGCTAAGAAACTTGGATATAAAACAGTTCCTGTAGTTGAACTGAATATTCCTGACATAAATAAAGAGAAAGAATTGAATCTTCGCCTGAATTCTAATACCGGTGAATGGGATTACGAGAAATTGAAGGCATTTGATATCTCAATGCTCATGGACGTCGGTTTTGAAGAATCTGACCTCTGCCACATCTGGGATGACCAGTTTTCTACAGAAGACGACCAATTTGATTCTCAAAAAGCTTTAGCAAAAAATAAGACGACTGAGATAAAAACAGGAGACCTGTTTCGCTTGGGTCAAAATTATCTTCTCTGTGGCGACTCCACTAATCTGGATGATGTTAAAAAGCTAGTAGGTAAAAATAAGATTGATGTTGTTTATTCGGATCCCATATATAACATTAACTTGAGCTATGACGATGGCGTTACTACTAAGGGTAAGTACGGTGGAACAAAAGTTAACGACAATAAGTCTGATGAAGACTACAGCATTTTTTTGGAAAAGACACTTACCAATGCTATAGCGGTAGTCAATAAAGATGCTCACTTTTTTTACTACTGTGATCAATCATACATCTGGTTACTACAAAACTTATACCAAAAGCTTGGGATCAAGAATCAGCGTGTATGCTTATGGCTGAAGAATAGCTTTAACCCGACTCATCAAGTTGCATTTAACAAAGCAGTTGAACCGTGTGTATACGGGACCATTGGTAGTCCATACCTCAATAGTAATACTACCAAACTGAGTGAGATTTTAAACAAAGAAATCTCAACTGGCAACCGTTCTCACTCTGACATCATAGACATCTTTGATATCTGGTTGGCAAAGCGAAAAGCTGGTCAAGATTATTTAACGCCTACCGAGAAGCCGGTCACTCTTCATGAAAAACCTCTCAGACGTTGTTCTAAACCAAATGACAAAGTCTTGGACTTATTCGGTGGCTCGGGTTCTACCTTGGTGGCCTGCGAACAGATGAACAGGCAAGCTTTCCTTATGGAGATTGATCCAGTTTTTTGTCAGGTAATTGTTGATCGGTATCAGCAGTTAACAGGAAAGGAGGTGGTGCAATGCAAATAATACAAGGCATGATTCTACAACTCGGGGAGCATGTTCTGGGTTGTGGAAGTAGTACAGACACAGAGTTTGTTAAAAAAGTGATAGGCAACGAAACCATTCACTCAATACAGACTGATCCCCCATATGGCGTGGCAATAGCTCAGTCGTCCATGAACCCAACAGTTCATAAACCACTGGCAAATGACCATCTCCAGTCTGACAAAGAGTATATCCAGTTCACTAAGGATTGGCTAGAGCCAGTCAAGCCATTTTTAGCCAAGAAGAACTCAATTTATTGCTGGAACTCAGACAAGATGATTTTTGCTCTACGTGAAGCCATGATTCAATCTGGTTTTAAGTTTTCACAGCTACTAGTGTGGGTAAAAAATCAGTCAACTATGGCAAGGCTTGACTATTTACCACAACACGAATTATGCGCCTATGGCTGGCTTGGCACACATGCATTTCAAAAAGCTCAAGATAAGTCGGTGCTCTTTGCTCCCAAACCTCAAAGAAGTAAATTTCATGCAACTATGAAACCACTTTCTTTGATTCGTAGGCTAATTCTCAACTCTACCGAGGTGGAAGACACAGTCTACGATCCATTTTTGGGGAGTGGGACAACACTTCTGGCTGCTCATCAAACTCTTCGTAAATGCATCGGTATTGAGCTGGATGAAGGCTATTGCCAAACCATTGTAGAGCGTTGGGAGAAGCTCACGAACCTTAAAGCTACAGTCAGAAAGGAGTCCCATGCCAAATGATCTTCAGGACAGAACTCAGCAGAACAGGCAGTTGATGCTGGAGCAACTCAAGAAAACACCAGTTGTGCAAATCGCATGTGAGAAAACTGGCATTGCCAGGTCCACATTTTACCGTTGGAAAGAGGAAGATAAAGAATTTGCCAAGGAAGCCGATCAAGCTCTGGCAGAGGGTGTGGCGTTGGTAAATGACATGGCAGAGAGTCAACTACTTTCTGCCATTCGTGACCGCAACATCTCTTCCATCTTCTATTGGTTGAATCATCGCCATCCTGCTTACAGTAACAAACTAGAGATTACCACTAAATCTGCAGATACAGAGAAACTCACTCAAGAAGAGCAGGATTTGGTAACCAAGGCATTGCAACATGCCTCACTATTAAAAATTAACAAAGGAGAAACATCAAATGAATAACTACACACAAGAAGATTTTAAGAAAATCATGGAAAGTAAAAAGTTGAGATCAGAAGTTGCCAGACAAAGTTTTCTGCACTTCATTTCACTTTACCTTCCAGAATACCTGCAATATCAATTAGCTCCATTTCACTACGACATAATCGAGATGGTAGAAAATCCAAATTATGATCTAACGGTTACACTGGCTTTTCGCTCATCTGGAAAAAGTACTCTCATTACGACAGCAGGAGTGCTGTGGGCAATTTTTGGAGTGCTGCATAAAAGGAATATTGTCATTGTGAGTCAGACTCAAGGTCAAGCGTATGACCACCTGAATAACATTCGATTAATTTTAGAAAATTATCGATTAGTTAAACATGATTTTGGCCCATTTGAAGAAAAGTCTTCTCAATGGAATGCAAAATCTCTCGTAATTCCAAAATTTGATGCCAAAATCACTGCGATTTCTATGGAACAAAGTATTCGTGGGTTTCGTCATGGACATATAAGGCCAGATCTTATTATCGCTGACGACTTGGAAGATTCTAAATCTATCATGACCGAAGAAAGTCGAAAGAAAACAAAGGATCTTTATAGTAGTGAGATTGCAACACTAGGAGACAAGGGTACCAATATTTGGATGATTGGCAATTTTTTGCACAGAGATTCATTGCTTATGGAGTTAAAAGGAGCTATTGATGCTGGAGTAATTAAAGGTAAAAGTCTGTTTGTTCCTCTTTTGGATGATCATGGTAAATGTGCTTGGCCAGATAAATTTCCAGATCTAGAGTCTGTTGAGCGAGAAAAATCAAAGTTGGTAAGTGATAGAATTTGGAACAGAGAGTATCTGCTTAAAGAAGTTAGAGATGATGATCAGATTATTTTTTACTCTGATATTGATTACTTCTCTAAAATTCCTTCTGGATGGGAACCATATTACCAAGGCACTCTTGCTTCGATAGATCCTGCCATCAGTAAAAATGAAACTGCTGATCCTACAGGTATTGTTTTTGCTGATATCTATAAGTTTGAAGGTGAACATCATATTTTTTTCAAACAGCGATATGTAAATAAGAGACTCGGTTTTCGCCAGTTGGTTGAAGAAATTAAAGAGCTTAATAAATTATATAAAGATATGTTGTGGCTTGTTGAAAAAGTTGCTTTTCAACAGGCTTTGGGTGAACAACTCAAAGTTGAAAAAGTTTCAACTGAGTTAGTAGACAAAATATTGGGTAAAAAAGAAATGCTGATGCTCTCTGCAGAACCAATTGCTAAAGCTAGGGTGCATTTCCCTATGGATGGTTTTACTAAACCTATCGAACAAATCGTTAATTTCAGTGCTGAGAAACATGATGATTTGGCTGATGCGATTACTCAAATGATCTACTATGTTTATCACACAAAGTCCCCAAGTTTTAAAAAATCACCTGAATATATAGGTCCTGTTACTTTGGTGAATAATATGTACAGAAGTCCAACAGAAGAACTTAATAAAGCTTATTCAAGTAATCGCTATGAAATAACTGAAAATGGAGTAAGAAGATATTAAACAAGATCACTTAGCTTGACCTTGATGACTTTAGCAATCTTTTCCAAGATTTCTAATGACGGGACATTTCGACCTTGCTCAATGTAGCCCATGTAGGCACGACTAATACCTACTTTGTGGGCGACTTCTTCTTGAGACATTCCGGTCTTCTTGCGATAGCGTTGCACCTTCTTACCCACAATTTTGGGAAGTTTGGCATTTTTTCTCATGCTTATATTGTTTTGGCATGAGGGTGATTTAACCACTAAGTGACAGTTAGCAATTTAGCCTGGTATTGACCTTGATTTTATGCTAACTCTAGCTTATCATTTGATCAGGAAGAAAGAAAAATAAAATGTCAATCATAGTCTCAAAGAATGGTAAAAACGCACAAAAACTAGATAAAATCAGTTTTGGTCTTGAAGATAAGTTGCAACAATATATTTATGATAACCCAGAAAGTATTCCACTTTACGATATTAAGGAAGACATTCAGCTACTTATCCTCGCTCGAGAGTTTCAGACGAATAGTGGTTCCATAGATGCCATTGGGATCGACCAAGATGGTCAGCTCTACTTAGTCGAAACAAAGTTATATAAAAACCCAGACAAAAGAACAGTTATTGCTCAAGTTATTGATTACGGAGCTTCTCTATGGAAAACACTTAATGACTTTGATGATTTTCTACTCCAATTGAATAGTCATGTACAAAAAAAGTTTGGAATATCTACTACAGAAAAGATTCAAGAATACTTTTCGCTAGATGATAACCAAATAAATGCTGTTCTTGAGCAGATGAAATACAACCTCGATGAAGGCAACTTCAAATTTGTAGTCATGATGGATAGTTTAGAAAATAGACTTAAAGATCTGATTGTCTACATGAACCAAAACAGTAAGTTTGATATTTATGGAGTTGAACTTGAATATTATCAACATGATACGTTTGAAATCATGATTCCCAAGATTTATGGAGCAGAAGTGAAAAAGGATGTTGCCACTCGCAAATCTGTATCAGCAATTCCATTATCTGACGAAGAATTCTTGAAAGCGTTTGATACTAACTATCAGCCAGTTATTAGGGAACTACTTGCTCTTAGTCAAGAAATTCAAAATGGTGAACTGAATATAGCTGGGTTGAAGTCAAAAAAAACAGCTAGGAACTTATACTTCTACTTTCAACGAAGAAATGATCAAAAACCAGTTCTTACACTAGAAATTGGTGTATTTGGTGGCAAACCATCAGAAGCACTCTCTTTTCATACAACCAATGAAGCAGAACATCAGGATATTTTAGAAACAATCTCTAAACATCTGGGTATCCAAGTTACAGATATAGATCCTTCAAAGAAGTTTGGATTAATTGCCAAGTGGAACTTGGATGATGTAGATGTAAACAAACTGATTCAATTATTTGAAAAATTAGTTGAAATTTCTAACTAAATAAGTTGGTTTATAATGAGTTAACTTATTAAATAAGGCTAACAACAATGACAAAAACTATTTCATTTCATGAATTAATAGAAAAATTAAACAAAAACAAAGCTTTCCCAATATATAAAAACAAAATTACTGATGAAGATTTAAAATTAGTTTTCTCTGATAAAGAATTGAAGAAAAAATCTTCAGTTAAAAGCTATACATTAATTTTTGGGATTTTTGTTGCAGTTACTGGTTTATTTACACTTGATATAGTAAAAATAATTGTTGGTAGTACTTTTGCTTTAGGATCTTTATTTATGGAAAATCCAAATAAGAAATTTCTTAAAAGCAAAATAAAAAAAGATTCTGAAATTTTAATGAATGCTTATGAAAATGGTTTAGTTGATTTTCATTTGATGGGTGGTATAGGAAAAATTTCTTACGAAGATACAAAAATAATCTTTGAAGACGAGGAAGAATAAATATATTTTTCACAGCTAGCTTTGTCATTTTCTTGCGGTATCTTGTGTTTGTATGAACAAGTTAAAAATACTGAAAATGATAAAACTTTGTGACTATTACTTTTACAAGTATTTAACTACAGCTGATAAAAGCTACGTTGATAAGTTTTTCAATCACACTAAAAAGCTAAAAAGAGAAATAGAAAAAATAGATCAAGACTGAGAATTATCTTCAGTAAGATTCTTTATATACTCATTTTTTAGCTGAGCAGCTTCTTCTGAATCATCATCTGCTATCAAGGGAATTTTGCCAAGTTCAGGATCGATCACATATCCTTTTTGAAAAAGTAAGTCGTTATTTTCGTCACTGCTCATACAGATATTTTAATACATTTTTGCAGCTAGACTTCCAGCACCTTCGCGGTACCTTGTGTCCTTGATGAAAGACACAATACCAGATAAAAAACTCCAAAAAGTAGTCAAAATTCTTGATCAACTTGTATTCGCACTCAAGTTTTATGAAAAAACTGGAGAGGACAAGTACATCGAAGAATTAACTTGGGCTTCTAAAAGACTGTACCAATTATTTAAAGAAGGAGGTAAGAATGAGTGATATCCGCTACTGCCTTTATGCTCGTAAATCTTCAGAGTCTGATGAACGACAAACCATGTCGATTGACTCTCAAATTAAGGAGATGAAATCACTTGCCGAGCGTGAGCAACTAAACGTGGTTGAAGTAAGACAAGAAAGTCATTCAGCCAAGAAATCTGGAAACAGACCAGTCTTCGTCCAACTAATCATGGATATTGATAAAGGCATGTTTGATGGCATCCTTGCATGGGCTCCTGACAGGTTGAGTCGTAACGCAGGAGATTTAGGATCGCTCGTTGACCTCATGGATCAAGGAAAGCTACAAGAGATTAAAACTTATTCCCAAGTATTCAGAAATAATCCAAATGAAAAATTTCTATTAATGATTTTAGGATCACAAGCCAAACTTGAAAATGACAATAGAGGTATCAATGTTAAGCGAGGATTAAAAGCTAAATGTGAGATGGGTATCAGACCAGGAGTTGCTCCACTTGGGTATCTCAATATCATGAATAATAATCGAATTAGCGAAGTAGTTCCTGATCCAGAACGTGCATGGGTTGTTCAAGAAATGTTTAAGCGTGTAGCTGAAAAAGGACATAGTGGCAGAACTATTAGAAAATGGCTCAAAGAAATTGATTTCAAAACTAAGAATGACAAACTATTAGCACTTAGCAAAATATACTCCACACTTAAGAACCCTTTTTATTACGGAGAGTTTCAATATGGTGATGATTGGTATAAAGGAATTCATGAAGCACTCATCACAAAGGAGCTGTGGGACAAGGTACAGAAACAGTTACTCACTCCTCCAAAAAAATGGCATAAGAAAAAGTTTCCATTCAAGACACTCTGTATTTGCGGATCATGTGGCGGTGGGGTCACTGCTGAAGAAAAATATAAAAAATTGAAGTATGGTGGTTATTCAAAACATATCTACTACCACTGTGCTCGATCAGTAGATTATGACTGTGACGAACCGTATATCACTGAAGAAGATTTGATTAAGCAACTACTCGCACATATCAATAAGGGTAATGTCAAAATTCACAAAACCAAGATAGCCAAAAAACTCAAAACTGATATCGAGCGATTCCATAAACTCAGGTCAGAAGTACTGCATCAAGAATATCTATCAGGAAATCTAGGAGAGATCGAATCCTCAGCCGTTAAATCAAATGACGAAGAAATGGCAATAAATTACATTAAACATATCCTAAAAACTGGAAGCTCGGATGATCGACGAGAAGCGTTAGAAATGATAAGAAGCAGATTTACATTATCAAATAAACAGCTCCAACTTATTTAGCAATAATTTTAATTTATACTTAAACTAATGAAAGATGATGTGCCATCTGAATTAGTTTTTGATTTACCTCCAATCAAGTTCTCTGGAAGATCTGCTGTTAAGGAATTAGCAGTTACTGTCCACGCTACCGTAGATAAAGACAATCGAGTTTTGGAATTCCTTAATAGAGAAATAATGAAGTTGGTTCAAGAGGAAAATGAAGGGAAAAAGGACAAAAAATAGTGTCCAATAAGCGAACCGCAAGATACTTACACGGCTGTTAAATCGAAAAATGTTCAAACTGGAGAAATTTAGCAAGACCCATCAACCCATTCAGAAGTAATAGACGGGTCTATCAGAACTTTTCGATTGTTGCGGAGGCACTGGGATTCGAA
>NPID01000765.1_pt1 | contig 33255 bp, 27 predicted proteins | sample 8637491 | NCBI WGS metagenome assembly NPID01 (sample SAMN07420843, study PRJNA396082) | bioreactor metagenome | isolation source: sample BA6 brine-fed electro-methanogenic bioreactor BA | place: Japan: Kochi | collected 2016-06-14 | reverse complement strand
TTTGTTGTGTTTTATGATTATATGGGTGGAGACCGAAGGTATATTGCTAATATCTTGATTTTAGTAGTTGTGCTTGTGGTTTATGTTTTATTATATTTAGGACGTAAGTTCTTTAATTTTGATTATATGAAGAGAAAATAGTGGCTGCTTTGCAGCCATATTTTCTAGGGAGTGTGCTATGCGATTCGATCGATTAATAAATATGATAGGTGAAGACAAGTTTTACAGTTTATCAAAGAAACGAGTTATTGTTTTTGGTTTAGGTGGAGTTGGTTCATTTGCTGCAGAAGCATTGGTTAGAAGTGGAATAAACACGGTTTATGTAATGGATTATGATCAAGTAGATATTACCAATATTAACCGACAATTAGTTGCTTTAGGCTCAACTATTGGCCAATATAAAACTGATGTATTCACTAAAAGAGCAAAGGATATCAATCCTAATATTAAAATAGTAGGTTATAAGATAAAAGCCGATCGAGTAAGTATTAAAGAAGTACTTGATCAAGGTTTCGATTTTGTCTTAGATTGTGTTGATGATATTTTTGCGAAGCTCGAGTTGGCTAGGTATTGTTTAAAAGAAAAGGTACCTTTTATAGCGTCAATGGGATTTGCAAACAAGTTTTATCCAGAACTGATTAAGGTCGCAAAGATGAATCAAACAAAGGTCTGTCCTTTAGCTAAATCTTTAAGAAAAAAACTGAAGGATGCAGATATATCTTTAAATTTTGATGTGGTTTATTCAGAAGAAAAACCGACAGATACACTTGATCAAAAAGTATTAGGCTCCAATGCCTATTGCCCAAGTGTAGCAGGTTTGATAATGGCTTCACATGTCATAAATAAGTTAATAGAATTGGAGGATAAATTATGAAAAAAATTATTTTAGCAGGTGGTTGCTTTTGGGGTGTACAAGCCTATTATGATAAAGTGACTGGAGTTAAATTTACTGAGGTAGGTTATATTGATGGTGATTTTCCTAATCCTACATACGAGCAAGTGTGTAATGGCTCGAATCATGCTGAGGCAGTTTTAGTTGAATATGATGAAAATATAGTTAGTCAAAAAAGGATTTTAGAACACTTTTTCCAAATAATAGATCCTACTCAAATTAATAGACAAGGACCGGATATAGGGAAACAATACCGGACGGGAATCTTTTACTTTTCTGAAGAAGATCAACAGTTGATAAATGATTTTATCGCTAGTATCAAAGATAAATATTCTAAGCCAATCAGAACAGAAGTAAAACAAGCTGAAGTTTTTTATCCAGCTGAAGCATATCACCAAAAGTATCTACGTAAGAATCCTTGTGGATATTGTCATATTGATTTAAACTTAGTTGATGAGTTAGACAAGGAGTTTTTTAATGATTAAAATAAATCCATTGGTGGAAAAGGCTTTGTCAGAAAAAAGAGCAGTTGTTGGTTTGGAATCAACAATAATCTCTCATGGTATGCCTTATCCTGAGAACATTAAAACTGCATTAGAATGTGAAGATATCATCAATAAGAACGATTGTCTAGCTGCGACAATAGCTATTATTAATGGAGAAATTGTTGTCGGTTTAACAAAAGAAGAGATTGAGTTTATTGCTAATCCCAAGAATCATATTGTAAAAGTTAGCAGAAGAGACTTGCCAGTTGTTCTAAAACGAGGTTTAAATGGAGCTTTAACTGTTAGCGCTACGATGATGGTTTGTGATTTAGTGGGAATAAAATTTTTTGCCACTGGAGGTATTGGTGGTGTCCACAAAGATGCTGAAAATACTTTTGATATCTCAGCGGATTTAAGAGAGTTTACTTTGTCAAAGGTAGTAGTGATATCAGCAGGTGCTAAAGCAATATTAGATTTAGAAAAAACCTTAGAATACTTAGAGACTTTAGGTGTGTTAGTCATCGGCTATCAAACTAAAGAGTTTCCAGCTTTTTATACTAGGAGTTCAGGTATAAGATTAGAATATAGTTCTGATAACCCTCAAGATTTAGCAGAGATTATACAAACAAAGTATAGCTTAGGTCTTGAAGGAGGAATTCTTATAGCTAATCCGATTCCAGTTGAGTATTCTTACCCTGAGAGCGAAATTACTCAAGCAATTGATCAAGCAATCAAGGAAATGAAGAACCTTGGAATCAAAGGGAAAGAAACAACTCCTTACCTACTAGAAAAAATTTCTAAATTAACTGGAGAAAAGAGTTTGTTTGTTAATCAACAACTTGTTTATAATAATTGTTTAATTGCTGCAAAAATCGCAAAAAAATATGAGTTAATAGGTGGTTACGATGAAAAGAAATGACTATATCTCTTGGGATGAATATTTTATGGGAGTAGCACTACTTTCAGCTATGCGTTCAAAAGATGATTCTTCTCAAGTTGGCGCTTGTATTGTAAATCAAAGAAATCATATAGTTGGAATTGGTTACAATGGTTTTCCAATTGGTTGTTCTGATGAAGACTTACCTTGGGAAAGAGAAGGCAACTTCTTAGAAACAAAATACGCTTATGTTGTCCATGCAGAGCCAAATGCAATTTTAAACTCAAGTGTTGATTTGCATGGTTCAAGAATGTATGTTACTCTGTATCCTTGTAATGAGTGTGCCAAGCTAATTATCCAGTCTGGAATTAAAGAAGTTATTTATCTTGAACACAAATATCCTGATCAAGACGTTTTTAAGGCTTCAAAAAAATTATTTGATTTGGCAAAAATCAAAGTGCGAAGACTAGAAAACTTCCATTTGCGAGTTGATGTAGATGAATGAGTTAACCGATAGATTATGGCCTTATATTAGGTTGTTGATATTACCATATCTATTTTTTATGTTTATCTTGATTTATCAGATAAACTTTTATGTGCACGCACCCGGCGGAATTGTTGAAGTTGATAGTTTAATATCAATTGAATATAATGAGGATAAAGAAGTTGAAGGTTCAATCTCATCAACTTTTATAATGTCAATCAACCGTCCAACATTTTTTCAGTTTTTGATTAGTAATTTCTCTCAATATACTTATTCTAGCGTCTTAACTGGTTCTAATGCTACTTATACGAATGAAGAGATAAGTCAAATAAGTTATTTAGATAAAGAAACTAGTGTTAACGCAGCTATTATTGTTGCTTATGAACAAGCTGGGATTAACAACTCAGAAATTGTGATTGATTATCAAGATAAAATAATGGTATATGGAAAAGCTACTTATCTTTCTTATTATGATGATATTGCTTTTGGTGATGAGTTCTTGTATTTGCTTGGTGATGGTGATCAAGTTGTAAGTGAAATCGCAGATATTGCTACTTATACTGTTTTATCCGATTCTTATGAGTTCTTCTTTAAAACTGAAGCAGGAGTTGAGTATTCACGTATTTTGACAAAGGATTCTGAAGAGAATAAGTTTGGAATCACTTTGAAGACTTATTATCTGGTTAATCAAGAAGATACTTTTCCAAAGTTTACTGAGAGAAATTCAAATATCGGCGGACCTTCCGGTGGTTTAATGCAAACACTAGCAATTTATAATATGTTAGTAGATGAAGATATCACTAAGGGATTAAAAATCGCGGGGACGGGTACAATTAATTATGATGGTAGTGCTGGCTATATTGGTGGAGTTGAACAAAAAATATCAACTGCATATTTAAATAAAGTAGATATCTTCTTTATACCATATCTTGACCCAAATTATTATTATGATAATTATTTAGAAGCTTTGCGAGCATGTGAAAAACTAGGAATAGATCCTAACGGTTGGATTATTCCAGTTGCTTCTTTCGCAGAAGCATTAGCTTATTTAGAAGGGTTGGATGATTAATGAAGAGATATCAAGAACTATGGAAAAAACTAAGAAAAGAGTTTGGTTTAAAAGATATTATTGATAGTTTTATTGCAGGTTTTGTTTACACATTATTACTAGCAATTCCAATTATTTTAGCCTTAGGTCAAGTAATTTCTGTTTATATGTATTTGTTGACATTATGGGTGGTATTGATTATAATTGTTGTGGCTTTACTTAATTTTTTACTACATCATTGGTGGAAACAAACTTTATTATTAAAGAAACCAGAGGCAGAGACTGATATTAGTAAGTTATTTATGATAAACGCAATCATTATTTGTGGCTTAATAATTATCATTGGCTTATTATTTCTTTTTGTTTTCATTCCCCTTTTGATGGTTTAGGAGGAGAATATGATTAAATGGGTAATTATAATTTTAGCTTTACTAGGGCTAGATCAAGTCAGTAAAATATTGATTTCCAATAATTTATTAGAAACTGAAACCATTCCAATTATAAATGATTTCTTTCATTTAACCTATACAAGGAACACTGGTATTCTGTTCGGCGGGATGCAAGGTACTTCACAAGAATATTATTGGGTTTTTTTAATCTTTGCTGTTGTAGCTTTAAGTGTCTTTGGTTATATGTTCTTTAAAAGTGATTTTAGCAATAAAAAATTGTTTGTCTATCGTTTAGCATTAGCATTGTTAATTGCTGGAACTTTAGGTAATGCAATTGATCGTTTGTTTCAGGTTGATCACGCTGTGGTGGATTTTATTGATTTTAGAGGAATATGGCAATATATCTTTAATTTTGCCGATGTATTTTTAAATGTTGGTATATTTTTCTTCTTTGTTGATACTTTCTTCTTAGAAAAGAAAAGAGTTGAGATTAGTGGATGATATATTTTTTGAATACCTTGTAAAAGAAACTGATCAATTAGACCGAATTGATCGCTTTTTATCGGAAAAAATTCTCTCTTTAAGTCGCTCCACAATAAAGAAATTAATTACTGATGAACAGATTCAAGTTAATCAAGCCTTAGTTAAGGCTAGTTATAATGTCAAAGTTAATGATTTGATTGAGATTTTAGAAGTTGATATGTCAGAAACTGATGTCTTACCTCTTGAAATGTCTTTAGATATTGTATATGAAGATGATGAAGTCTTAGTTGTCAACAAACCATCAGGAATGGTAGTTCATCCTGCTCCTGGGCATTATAATGATACTTTAGTTAATGGGTTATTATGGCATATAAATAAGTTATCAAGTCTTAATGGTGATTTAAGACCAGGGATTGTCCATCGAATTGATAAAGATACCTCTGGACTTTTGATGGTTGCTAAGAACAATTATGCTCATGAAATTCTAGCCAAAGAATTACATGATAAAAAAACGAAAAGAGAATATATTGCTTTAGTTGAGGGTGTCATACAAAATAAGCGAGGGAGGATCAATGCTCCTATAGGTCGCGATAAAGCAAATCGCTTAAAAATGGCAGTGGTTAGTTCTGGAAAAGAAGCTGTTACAAATTTTGAAGTATTAGAGACTTATGATGATTCAAGTTTAATAAAATGTATTTTAGAAACGGGTCGAACTCACCAAATTAGAGTGCATTTACAATATATTAACCACCCTTTAGTAAATGATTATGTTTATGGAAATGCGAAAACAAATGATTTTGGTCAGTTCCTACATGCTCAAATACTAGGATTTACTCATCCGAAAACTCATCAATGGCTTGAGTTTAAGGCTGAGTTACCAGAAGAATTTTCTGATTTCATTAAAAATAAAAGAATTAAAAACTAGTGGAAAGTTTTTAATTCTTTTTTCTATTTAATCTTTTGATAATTTTTAAAATTCAGCTTAGCTATTTTTTCAAAAATTTCAATTCCATACTTTAGAAAAATCACCTTAGCGATAGCGTCGACTCCAGCAGAGGCTCCTTTTGGTAAAATAATACCTATATCTTTGGATAATTGATCAAACTCTAAAAGAAACTTATATCTTGCAATTATGGCAGCAACGGCAACCGATTGATGAATTGACTCAGCTTGTGTCAAAAAGGTAATATCAGAAACGCTAGTTTCGTTAACTAAATAAGAATAATAGTTTTTTTCAGAACAAAACTCATCGATAATGATTTTCTGGTAATCATTATACTTTTCCTTAAGTTTTTTAATAGCATGATTATGAAGGTAAGCTTTGATTTTGTTGAGGTTAAAACCCTTTTGGATTAATTCGTTATATTTAATATTATTAGTAACCAATACATGATGAGGAATCTTATCAATTAAAAGTTTTCCAACTGTTCTTATTTCCGCATCAGACATTTTTTTGGAATCTCTAACATTCAACTCTTCTAGAAATGGGTAATCTGTTGGTTTTACATACGCTGCACAAACAACTACAGGACCAAAGAAATCTCCAGTTCCGACTTCATCTGAGCCGATTACCTTTAAAGAATAGAACTGATTTTGATAGTCAGTATATATTTCATTAGCTTTAATCAACTCGAAACCGAGAATTCTTGCCCAGCTGTTATATTCTTCTAAAGCAGTTTGACCTTGAAACATCACTTTATTAGATTTAAAAACTGTGACGGTTAGATCATCAGTTTTGAAAAAATATTTATGATTTGGATTATCTGATTCTACTTGGATTTTCTCATAATAATCTCTTAATTTATTTAAGTTCTTGTCATTTATCGTAAAAACATAGTTCATTGTCTCAACTCCTCTTTTTATTTTACCATATTATGTGATAAAATAGAAGATGCGGAGTGTGGATTATGAATGCTGAGATAAAAAAGCTAGAATTTAACAAGATTTTAAAAAAATTACAAACATATGCTCATACAGATTTAGGTAAAAAGCGTATTTTAGATATTTTTCCTTTAACTGAGAGTTTAGAAATAATAAAACTACTTAATGAAGTTGATGAAGCAAAGAACATTATTCAAAGGTATGATCACACACCTTTAGTGGGTGTACTTGATTTAACTGAAGTAATAAAAAAAGCTCGAATCAACTCAGTTTTGACTATTGATGAATTTATCAGAGTTGTTTCTCATCAAGAAGCTGTAAGTAGATCTTTAACTTTTGTTAAGAAAGTTATCAGTCTCGAAATTGAATGTATTTATTTAATCGATTATTATAATCGATTAGTATCATTACAAGTATTAAAACAAGACATTGATAGAGTTATCGATAAAAAAGGTGAAATCTATGACAATGCTAGTGCTAAATTAGCAGAAATCAGAAAAAAAATAAAAGTTACTGATGAAAGAATAAATAGTAAGATGGCTTCTTTACTAAGGAGTGAACAAAACAAATTAACTGATGCAATTATCACAATTCGCAATAACCGTTTGGTTCTTCCTGTTAAAGCAGAGTTTAAAAATTCTTTCAAAGGAATGGTACATGACCAATCAAGTAGTGGTGAAACTGTCTTTATTGAACCATTGAGTTGTTTTGATTTGAATAACGATTTATCGCGATATTTTGTTGAAGAAAGCAATGAGATAGAAAATATTTTAAGAAAGTTAACTGAAAGAGTTAATGAGTTTAGTTATGAGCTAGAAAGTAACCTTGAAATCTTAACCTATCTTGATATTGTTTTCGCTAAAGCGAAATACGCTTATTCAGAAGAGTTTAATAAGCCAAAGATTACAGAAAAAGAGATTAACCTAATTAATGCTAAGCATCCATTGATTCCTAGAGACGAAGTTGTAGGCAATAATATTAGTTTTCATGATTATAAACATATTATTATCACTGGTCCAAATACTGGAGGTAAGACTGTTGCCTTAAAGACCCTAGGATTATTAAGCTTAATGGTTCAATCAGGAATGCTAATTCCAGTTAATGAAAACTCAAAAACAATTATCTTTAGTCATGTTTTTGCAGATATAGGTGATGAACAATCGATAGAACAATCTTTATCGACTTTCTCTTCACATATTGAAAATATTATTAATATTCTTGATAAAGCAGAAGACAACTCTTTGGTTTTACTAGATGAGTTAGGTTCAGGTACTGATCCGAAAGAAGGAGCTTCTTTGGCAATTTCGATAATAGATTATCTTCGAAAGAGAAGTCTATACTCAATGATTACAACCCATTATCCTGAATTAAAGACTTATGCTTATGATTTAGATAACACTGTTAATGCTTCAGTTGAATTTGATATTGAGACCCTAAAACCAACTTATCGATTAAAAATTGGTGTACCAGGGACTTCTAATGCTATAATGATAGCTAGGAGATTAGGTTTAAATGAAGAAATATGTCAAAACGCAGAGAATGTTTCATTATCCTTTGATACTGATGTTTCAAAATTGATTGCAAAACTAGAAAAGCAAAGTTTGGAATTAGATGAAGAAATTAATAATTATCATGATAAGAATAGCGTAATCGATTTAGAGACTGCTAAACTAAAAGAATTACAAAAACAAGAAGTTATCAAACAAAACCTAATTCTAAAAAAATTCGAGGAAGCACAAAGGATTAAACAAGAAAACTATTTAGCTCAAGCTGAAGACTTAATTGCTGAGTTGGATAGTATGAAGAATACTGCTAGTTTTAAAGAACATCAGCTAGCAAAATTGAAAAATGATGTGAAAAAGACTTTTTATCAGAGTGTTAAGTATAAAAAGGAAACCAATAAAGATATATTAGTTGGCGATGTAGTAAAAGTACTATCTTATCAAAGAAATGGGACAGTAAACAAAGAACTAAAAAACAATCAATATGAAGTACAAATGGGTGCATTAACATTAACTGTTAAGAAGGATGAAATCGAGTTTGTTTCACGAACTGAAGAAACAGAACAATCAGGTCCAGTTAAATCAGTTGATGAACCTGTTAGGACTGTAAAAGTTGAATTAGATCTTCACGGCAAAAGATATGAAGAAGCAATGCAAGAATTGGATAAATTTGTTGATGACTGTTTGCTTAACAATCTTGAGTTTGCCTATATTGTCCATGGCATTGGTACAGGAGCATTAAAAAAAGGTGTTGAAAAATTTGCTAAGAATAATAACCAAGTGAAAAGCTACAGACGTGGTACAGAAAATGAAGGTGGAGTAGGAGTTACGATATTCTACTTTAAATAGGTGATATGATATTATGAAAGAGTTTGAGATTTTTACAGCAAGGTATTGCGGTACTTGTAGAGCTTTGAAACGGAGAATTAGCGATTTAAAACCTAGTTTATCTGAGATAAAAATTACCTACCGTGATATTGATGTTGAACGCGATAAAGTTAGAAGTAAAAAGATTGACGGAGTTCCGACCTTAGTTCTATATCAAAATGGTTTGGAAATTGAACGGATTTCAGGTTCGATTAACGAAAAGGATATCTTACGTTTAATCGGAAAGGAGTAATTCCTATGGATGGTATTATCATTATTGATAAACCGAAAAATATGACATCACATGATGTTGTTGATATTGCAAGAAAAGCGATCGGCACTAAAAGAATCGGTCATATTGGTACTTTAGATCCTAATGCTACTGGTGTGCTTGTTTTATGTGTCGGGAGATCTACTAAACTAGTTAAGTATTTTACTGATCATCAAAAGACTTATCATGGGAGATTTATTATCGGTGAGTCGTATGACAGCGATGATATAACAGGTAAACTTACAGAAAAAATCGATGCATCAAAGATTGATGAAAATGACCTTAAAAAAACTGTTTATAGCTTTTTAGGTAAGCAAATGCAAGTGCCTCCTAATTATTCTGCAGTGAAATATGAAGGCAGAAAACTCTACGAACTTGCAAGAAGAGATATTCGATTACCACATATTGAACCACGAGAAATAGAAGTTTTAAGTATAACTAATCTAGAGATAATCAGTTTAGGTGAAAAAATAGTATATGATTTAGATTTAGAAGTTACCAAAGGAACCTATATAAGAGCTATCGCTAGAGATATTGGTGAAAAGTTAAATAATGTAGGTTGCTTGGCTGAACTAAGAAGAACAGCAATAAATAAATTTAAAATTGAAGATAGTTTTACAATTGAACAATTGAAAAATAATGAAGTAGAGATAAAAAATCCTTTTGAGTATTTGAATTTACCGAGGATTTACGTTGACGAGAGAGTTAGTGCATATATTGAAAATGGTAGATTTTTGGATTTAGATTTGTTTCCTGAGAAAACAGATACAATTATTTATTCAAATGAAGGAAATGTATTAGCGATATATTACTATGATGAAGTAAAAAATCTAATGAGAATGTCGGTGAAATGGTGTTGAAAATTGAGTATATAGATCATAACGATACAATAAATGAAGAAAATTTAGTAATTTGCTTAGGATTCTTTGATGGGTTGCATCAAGCTCATCAAGCTTTGATAAGAAAAGCACAACTGCTAAAAAAAGAGAAGAGTTTAAAGTTAGCAGTTTTAACTTTTGATAAAAGTATCAAATTATTTATGCAGAATAAGAAGTTTTATTTTCTAACTTCTATTGAAGATAAAGCAGAGATTTTGAAGAAGTTTGATGTTGATATCCTATATGTTATGAAAGTAAGCTATGATTTGATAAAGATAAGTGCTGAGCAATTTATTGAGCAATACTTAAAAAAGATAAAGGTGTGTGTAGTTGGCGAAGATTTTACTTATGGATATTTAAGTAAAGGAAAAGTAGCGCAGCTTCAAGCATGTAATTATTTTGATACACATGTTATTAAAGAAATAACCTTTCATGGTCGAAAAGTAGGTTCTACAAGAATCAGAGAAGATTTAAATCTAGGAGATTTAGAAGAAGCCAATTTTTTACTAGGAAGGCCTTATACAATTACAGGTGAAGTGATTAGAGGAAAAGGGATAGGGAAAGATTTAGGTTTTCCAACTGCAAATATTGATTTTACAAACTATCTTTTACCAAGATTAGGTGTTTATTTCTCGCAGGTGATTTATCAAAATAAAGAATACTATGCTTTGACCAATGTTGGAAAGAAACCAACTTTTCAAGAAGACACTATCAGCGTTGAAGCATATATATATGATTTAGATAAAGACATTTATGGAGAAATTATTGAAATAAGGTTCTTAAAGTTTATGCGTGAAGAGTATTATTTCGATAACTTAAAAGCATTAATTGAACAAATCGAAAAAGATCGGATAGAAGGATTAGAAATGATCAAAGAGAGGGAAAATTATGAAAAAAATAAGTAAAGCTTTTTGGATTACCATTGGAATTGCTGCTTTGTTTTTTATGGTCTTGATTATCGTCAGTTCCGTTTTAGATTTAGGTGAAAAACTTAGCAGAATTAATGTTTACTTAGAATATACTTTCTACGGTGTGTCTATTATTTTATTTGTTCTCTTGTTTGTGAGACCAATTGTTTTAATAGTCTTTTCTCCAAGTTTTTCTTTAGACGAACTTTTTACTGAAGAGCAAAACGCCAGAAAGAATTATGCCTTATATAAAAAAGTCGCTAAGAACTTATCAAGTGAAGATTTTCTAGCAGATGAAGATAAGTTAGCAATCAAAGATTCCTTGCATGATGCTTTTTTACTAAAAGGAACTTTGGCTAAAATATTTGATGAAAAGATAAAGAAAGAATTAAACAAAATGATAGTGAGTCACGCTGAAACAGTTTATCTTTCAACTGCTATCTCTCAAAACGGAAGATTGGATGCTATAGCTGTTTTAACCATTAATCTTAAGTTAATTAAGAATTTGGTTTTAAAATGTGGTTTTAGACCAAGTTACTATTCTTTAGGAAAACTCTCATTAAATGTCTTATCAACCGCAATAATTGCTGAAAATCTTGAAGAAATGAACTTTTCTGAAGTTTTTCCTTCTTCAGGAGTTAACGCTCTTTCAGAAATACCTCTTCTTAAAACTGTTACAGGTTCGTTCGCTCAAGGTATGGGGAATGCTTTACTAAGTTTAAGAGTAGGAATAATTTGTCGGAACTATTTGTTTATGAATATTAAAGGTTTGAAAAAGAATGAAATTAGAAAACTCGCTTTTGGTGAAGCAGTTGTTCTGCTTCCACGTGTGTTGGTTGAATCGATGAAAAAATTACCAAATCGACTAAAAGGATTATTCGGCAAGATTTTCTAAGAATTTTATTTTTAAGTGAGTTATTTAAGTGCTAGTAAAGATATTAATCTTTATATAGCACTTTTTTATTTTTTTCGAATTATACTTTCACCATTTTTTAGTTAAAAATTGCGGAAAATGATTGATGTATGAATATTAATTTGTTTGGTTAGTTTTAATATGTAAAAAGATTGATTTATTGTTACATATTTGTTATAATTGTAAAAGCGAAAAGATTTGGAGGATTTTAAATGATAATTGATAAACTAAGTGGCTCAAGAGTATATTTTGAAGTTAATGTTACGAAGGAGCAGTTCGAACATGGATTAGACCATGCATTCGAAGTTGAAAATCAAAAAGTAGAAATTAAAGGCTTTAGAAAAGGCAAAGCACCAAGAAAAGTATATGAAACTAAATATGGTGTTGAATCGTTATATGAAGAAGCAATACAACATGTTTTACAGGAAACCTATTATAATACGGTAATGGAAAACAATATTGATGTTGTTGCTCAACCTAAAATTGATTTAGATGTAACTAAAATTAAAAGAGGAGAAGACTTCTCTTATAAAGTTACAGTTGCGGTAAAACCAGAAATTAAATTAGGTAATTATAAGGGTATAGTAGTTGATTTGTTACCTGTAGAACCTAGTGATGCTGAGGTTGAAGCAGAAATTAGCCGTAAACTTGAACAAAATGCGGAAATGGTTGTAAAAGAAGAAGGAAAACTTGAAAGTGGAGATACAGCAGTTTTTGATTTTTCAGGATCAGTTGATGGTGAAAAATTTGAGGGAGGTACTGCTGAAAACCATGAATTAGTTATCGGTTCAGGAAGTTTCATTCCTGGTTTTGAAGACCAAATGATTGGTATGGTTTCTGAAGAAGAAAAAGATGTTGTTGTTACTTTCCCTGAAGATTATCAAGAAAAGTCTTTAGCTGGAAAAGAAGCTGTTTTTGCAGTTAAATTACACGAAATCAAACAAAGAGAAGTGCCAGTATTAGAGGAAGATTTTGTAAAAGAACTAAACATCGATGGCGTTGAAACTGTTGAAGCTTATAAGGCTTATGTTCATCAAGAACTTAAATCAGGTAAAGAAAAACAAAACGAAAACTACTTACGCCAAACTGTTGTAGAAAAAGCGACAGCTAATGCTGAATTTGAATTACCTGAAGAAATGATTAAAGATGAAGCAAGCAGAATGGATGAAAATTCACGAAATCAAATTAAACAATATGGGTTAGATTTCAATATGTACCTACAATATATGGGTAAAACAGAAGAACAATATCGTGAAGAATTGGAAGTCCAAGCAAAGAAAACACTATCTGAACAATTTGTTATTAATGAAATTGCAGCTCAAGAAAAATTATCAGCTACTGCAGAAGAAATAGCAGCTAAATATGATGAAATCGTTGAACAATATAAATCACAAAACGTTACTTTAGAACAAGTAAAACAAGCTATTCCTGAATCAGCTATTATCTCGGAAATAGCTTATGCAAAAGCAATTGATTTTATTGTAGAGAACGCAAACACTAAAACAAATACAAAAGAAGAGTAATTAAGTTAAATATAGAAATAATAATTTAATAAATAAAAAAAACTCCTAAGATTTTATCAAAAAAACTACAGTAAAATATTAGGCGTTTTTTATTTAATATGGTAAAATATAACTGTTACAAAAAACATGTTTAAGAGGTGAGATTATGTATAATCCAAAAAAAGTATTTTCTGATCATCTACCTGTTATTGCAGTTAGAGGTGTAATCTTCTTACCTGCTTCTGATATCAGAGTAGAGATTGGTAGAGATTTTTCTAAGAATGCAATTTTTGAAGCTGAAACTAATCGAGATGGTCATGTCCTATTAGTTTTTCAAGAGAATCCAACAATTGAGGATCCTGAATTTGCTGACTTTGTTGAAGTTGGTATTTTAGCTAGAATTAGTGTTAAAATTAAATTACCAAATGGTAATTACAAGATAAAATTTGAACCTGTAACAAGAGTAAAATTAAATGACCTTATTACAAAGGAACCTTTTTACTTAATTGATTTTACTTCGCTTTTATTGCAACAAGAAGATATCAATGAGGAACAAGTTCTATTAAAAATGTTAACTAAGGAAGTAGTTGAAAATGCTAAATTCTTGTTTAGAGATTCAAAGAAAGTCTTAGAATCTTTGAAAAAGGGTATAACATCAGATCAGTTATCTGATTTAATTGCTGCTGAATTAAGAATTCCTGAAAATGATCGGATAAAGTATCTAAAGGAAGTATCAATTAATAAAAGATTAAAATATTTGCTTGAAGATATTGAAAAAGAGAAGACCTTACAATCAATTGAGAATAAAATTAATGAGAACGTAAGAAAATCAGCTGATCAAAATCAAAAAGAATATTATCTAAGAGAAAAAATGAGAGCTATCCAAGAAGAACTTGGAGATTCAAAACAAAGTGATGCTCAAAAATTCTTGGAGCAGATTGACGCTTCTGATATGCCGCCTAAGGTAAAAGAAAAAGCTTTAAAAGAGCTTAAAAGATATGAGTATTTATCACCAAACTCAAGTGAATCTAATGTTGTAAGAACTTATTTAGAAACTTTAGTATCTATTCCTTGGGCTAAAACAACCAAAGACGAAGAAGATATTAATGTGGCAATAGAAAAGTTAGAGGCTTCACATTACGGACTTGAAAAAGTTAAAGAAAGAATAATTGAGTATCTTTCAGTTAAGATGTTAACAGGGAAGAATCCACAAACTATCCTTTGCTTATCTGGTCCTCCAGGAGTTGGGAAAACCTCATTAGCAAAATCAATTGCGAATGCTTTAAATCGTGAATTTGTTAAAACTAGTTTAGGTGGAGTTCATGATGAAGCTGAAATAAGAGGTCATCGAAGAACTTATGTGGGAGCATTACCGGGAAGAATTATTAACGGAATGATTAGAGCTAAGGTAGTTAACCCTGTATTCTTAATTGATGAGATTGACAAATTGGTAGTAAATGAAAGAAATGATCCTTCATCAGCTTTACTAGAAGTCTTAGATCCAGAGCAAAATCAGTTCTTTAGTGATCATTATGTTGAAGAAGATTATGACTTGTCACAAGTTATCTTTATTACTACAGCAAATTACCTGCAAAACATCCCTGCTCCATTAAGAGATAGAATGGAAGTAATTGAATTAAGTTCTTACACGGAAATTGAAAAGTTTTATATTGCTAAGAAGTTCTTACTTGACAAACAAGTGAAGAGTCATGGTCTTGAAACTGATAGACTACAAATCACTGACGCGGCTATAAAAACTATAATTAGGGATTATACTCGTGAAGCAGGAGTTAGACAATTAGAAAGATTATTTGGCTCAATTACTAGAAAAGCAATTAAGCAAATTCTAACAAAGAATTTAGATTCAATAACGATTAAACAAGATAACCTTCATAAGTATCTTGGCAAGAGATTGTTTAAAAACAACCAAGTTGGTAAAACAGATATGGTTGGGATTGTTACCGGTTTAGCATACACAATGGCTGGTGGAGATACTTTAGAAGTAGAAGCTACATATTATGAGGGTAAGAATAATCTTGTCTTAACCGGCAATCTAGGCGATGTAATGAAAGAATCCGCTATGGCTGCTTTGTCATATGTCAAGAGTAATGCTAAGAAACTAGGTATTAAGCCAGAATTACTAGAAAAAAATGATTTCCATATCCACGTTCCGGAGGGAGCAATACCAAAAGACGGTCCGTCAGCAGGGGTAACAATAGCAACAGCCTTGATTTCTGTTTTAACAAATCGAAAAGTAAATCGTTTTGTCGGAATGACAGGTGAAATTACCTTAAATGGTAGAGTACTACCTATTGGTGGATTGAAAGAAAAAGCAATTGCAGCTTCAAGGTCTGGATTAAAAGAAATTATTATACCTGAAGGTAACGAAAAAGATGTCGAAGACATTCCTAAAGAAGTCCAAGACGTACTGAAAATTAACTTTGCTAAAAAACTAGATGATGTGATTAAGTTAGCGCTTCTAGACTAAACAAATTATTATTTAATAGCTTTTAAGTTATAAGGATATTACGAGGAAAAAATGAGCAGATTTCGCAAACCACTAATTTACCTCCTAGGATTAACAATCCTAGGATTTAGTGTGACATTAATTCAAAAAACCAATTTAGGTATGGGATCTTGGGATGCCTTAAATCGTAATTTTTATGAAGGTATTCCCTTAGATTACCGCTATTTAACACCAATTATGGCGATATTTTTGATTAGTTTAGCTTATTTAATTGAAAGAAAGAAACCTGCTATTATCATGTTGTTTCCGATAGCAATAAGTTTTTATATCGGTCTGACAATTGATTTGTTTCTTTTGATTGTTCCAAGTGTCAGCAATATGAATTTGTTTTATAATCTCTTATATGTCTTTCTTGCTTTAGTTATTGTTGGTATCGGTCTAAATATGATTATTTACTGTAAATATCCGCTTCCTGCACTTGATCAATTTTGTTTAGCAATTTCTAGGAGACTAAATATAAGTTTTGGAAAAGGAAAGTTCATTGGAGAAGTTTTCGCTTTAGTTAGCGCAGTTATATCTGGTTTATTCTTTTCTCATCAAGAATATTTCTTCTTTATCGGAGTGACAACTATTATCACAGTCTTTTTCGTAGGAAGATTTGTTGATTTCTTTGAAAAACCAGTACTAAAAGTTCTAGGAGATAAAAATGGTAATTGAAGTATTTGCAGATAATTTAAAAAGAACAGATATCTCGAGTAATCTTTATCGATCAGCGCGATCTATTGTTATTCAGGATGGTAAAATTATGTTTTTGTACACGAATAAGTTCAACTTTTATATGTTGCCAGGTGGGGGAATTGAAGAAAATGAAAAGCCTGAGGAATGTGTTATTAGAGAGTTGAAAGAAGAAACTGGTTTCTTAGGGAAAGTTATAAGAAAAACTTTAATTATTAAGGAATATTATCTAGATAGCACCTGGGAAACTCATTATTTCTTAGTTGACTTAGAATCTCTAAAACCAGAAAGTGTAAATTATACTAAGGAAGAACAAGATTTGCAGTTAGAATTACGTTGGATAAAACCCGACGAAGCTTTAATGCTTTTAGATAGTTATGACTCTTCATACTATAAAGCAAATAACATCATGTCGAGAGAGTTTCTAGCTATTATTAACTCAATTTAACTTAGGAGCTAATATGTTAGTAAACACAAATACAATCTTAAATTATAACCGATGTCGTCGTTTTGCAGCTTTAAACGACCCTTTTACATCGATATATACACAAAGCAACAATTTATCTAAAAGCGATTCTTTATTTAACGATATCTTTTTAAGCCATTTATATAGTCCAGTATTAGATATTAAAAAAAATGTTAATCTTACTTATGAATTCGATCATAACATTACTTTGTTAGAAGAGTTTGACTTCATGATCGATGATGACAGAATATATTGTTTGTTGCCATATTCAAGTAAGGAATTTTTAAAACTGAAGTACAAAGTTGATAACCATAAATATCAAATGTTTACAAAAAACGCTAATGGTATTTATACTTTAAGAACAATCGACAAACAAAACAAAGATTTCCAAATGAAGAGTCAAAAGCTTTTTTCTACCTTTGAGAGTATAGGTAAAATTGTTTTTAGTTATGCTTTAAAGAATTATGTGTTTAAAAACGTATACCCTAACATCGATTACAATCTATATTTTGTTCTATTTAATTCTGATTATATTTATGATGGGATATCTTATACAGATAAATTGTATCATTTATTTGATTTTTCAAATATCGAGAATCTAGATGAAATCGTTGAGATTGCATTATTTAGAATGATTAATCATCTAGAGTTAAATGACTTCACCCCATGTCCTTTAGTCAAGAAAGCCTGTCTAAAAGACAAGCCATCAGCCTGTAAATTTGTTGACTTTTGTTATTCCCATCTACCAAAAAACACTTCAATCCTCGATTATTTTAATTCTCATTTAGGATTTGATGAAGTTACTGATTATGAAACAATTCATCATGATGAATATGATTTACTGAATGAAGGATATGTTTCCATGCAAGATATTCCCATATCTTGGTTAGAAAATCAAAATCATTTAATGCAGAGATACTGTGTTGATAATCAAAAACTATATTTTCATAAACGTAAAATAGAAGCTGGTTTACTTCAATTACATTATCCAATCTATTATCTTGATTTTGAGGCTATGCCTTCACCGATACCACTATTTAGGGGTGAAAAACCCTATTCACAATCAGTTTTTCAGTTTTCTGTTCATGTGGAAACTAATGAGTTAGAGTATTTAAAAATTGATTCTTCTCATTATAATTACATATCTAAACCAAATCGTGATAATCGACTAAATTTTTTAAAAGAACTAATAGCTGTTTTAGGTAATAATCCTGAAGCTTCAATCGTAGTTTACAACAAAACATTTGAAAAAACGAGATTATTAGAACTCTCAGAAGTATTTCCAGAGTATAAAAAACAAATTGATCAAATAATTAACAGGCTTTTTGATTTGTTAGATATTGTCAAAATGAACAAATCTTTTTATGCTGATTTAGGCTTTAACGAAAATGACTTAGAAACATATAACCTCTATCATATTGGTTTAGGAGGCTCATATTCATTAAAAAAAGTAATTAAAGTTTTTAATGATAAGGCTTATAGTGATTTAGAGATAGTTGATGGTGTAATGGCTTATAAAGCCTATGCAAAACTAAGAGAAGTAGGTAAAGTAGAACAAGATTTGATTCTTAAGAATCTCATGGAATATTGCCGTCAAGACACCTATTCTATGTATGAAATTGTTCAAGGATTAAAAAAGCTAATTGGACCTGATTTTAGGATAAATAATTCTTGATTAACTAAATAACCTATGATATAATACCTTTGCGCCTAAATCTGGAATTAGTGAAGACTCCAACGCTTTTTGCGGATCTAGGGAAGAAAATAATTAGGAGGAAAGAAAATGGCATTAACAAAAGAAAAGATTAAAGAAATTGTTGTTGAACATCAATTGAAAGAAGGAGATACAGGTTCTCCAGAAGTTCAAATTGCTTTATTAACAGAAGAAATCAATCAGTTAAACGAGCATTTAAAGGTTCATAGACACGACCATCATTCACGAAGAGGCTTATTAATCAAAGTTGGAAAGCGTAGAAGCTTACTAAACTATTTAAAATCTGTCTCACTTGAAAGATATGCTAATTTAATTAAAAAATTAGGATTAAGAAGATAAGTTATATGCACCCGTTTTCGGGTGCTATTTCTTTATTTTTATTATTAAAAAAGCAAAAATTATGGTATAATAATAAGTTAGATGATGTATTTTAGAATGAAATGAGGTAAATAAATGAAAAAAGTATTTAAGAAAGACTTTTACGGTACAGAGTTAGTTGTAGAAGTAGGGCAATTAGCTAAGCAAGCGACAGGTGCTTGTTTAGTAAGATATGGTGAAACAGCTGTTTTATCAGCTGCAGTTGTTGGTAAAGAACCTACTAGTATGGATTTTTTTCCTTTACTAGTTATTTATCAAGAAAAATTGTATTCTGCTGGTAAAATTCCTGGTGGATTTTTAAGAAGAGAAGGAAGACCAACTGAACATGAAACATTGATTTCTCGTGCAATCGATCGACCTTTAAGGCCTTTGTTTGCTGAAGGGTTTAGAAATGAAGTTCAAGTAATCAATACAGTCTTGAGCGCTGATCCGAACTCAACACCAGAAATGACCGCAATGTTTGGCGCTTCTTTATCATTAGGTATTGGTGGGGCACCATTTGATGGACCAATCGCTGGTGTTATGGTTGGTTTAATCGCTGGAGAGTTTATTTTAAATCCTAACCCAGAACAATTATTGGTGTCTGAATTAGATTTAATTGTTGCAGGAACAAAAGACGCTATCAATATGGTTGAAGCAGGAGCTAAAGAAGTAGATGAAGATATTATTTTAGATGCTTTGATGTTTGCTCATGAGAAGATTAAAGAACTAGTTGCTTTCCAAGAAGAAATCATTGCAAGTGTTGGTAAAGAAAGAATTGAAGTAGAATTAAAGACGATTCCTGAAGCTGTTAATAAGAGAGTAAGAGAATTAGAAGAAGGAAGAATTACCAAAGCTGTTTCTATTGTTGAAAAACTAGAGAGACAAAATACAATTGAAGACATTGAAAAAGAAGTTTTGGAAGTTCTAGAACAAGAATATAAATCAGCTAATCTTGAAAAAGAAGAGTTGGATAGTAATATTAGCTTTGCTAAGAAAGTGTTGGAAGATATTCAAGTTGCAGAAGTTAGAAGACTGATTACTGTAGACAAAATCAGACCAGATGGTAGAAAAACTGATGAAATTAGAGATTTAGATTCGGAAATTGATCTCTTAGCTAGGACCCACGGTTCAGCATTATTTACAAGAGGGCAAACACAAGCATTAGCTACAGTAACACTTGGAGCTTTAAGAGAAGCCCAAATTATTGATGGTGTTAGTGTAGAAGAAGGCAAACGCTTTATGTTGCATTATAACTTCCCACAATTTTCTGTTGGATCAACAGGACGATATGGCTTTGTTGGTCGTAGAGAAGTTGGACACGGAGCTTTAGGTGAAAGAGCACTTCTACAAGTGTTACCTAATGAAGAAGAGTTCCCTTATGCTTTAAGAGTTGTATCAGAAATTCTTGAATCAAATGGTTCTTCATCACAAGCAACAATCTGTGCTGGTTCAATGGCTTTAATGGCAGCTGGTGTACCTTTAAAAGCGCAAGTTGCAGGGATTGCTATGGGATTAATTAAAGAAAAAGATAATTACACAGTACTGACTGATATTCAAGGTCTAGAAGATCACTACGGTGATATGGACTTTAAGGTTGCAGGAACAAGAAAAGGTATCTGTTCATTACAAATGGATATTAAGATTTCCGGAATAACTAAAGCGATTTTCAAAGAGTCTTTAGACCAAGCTAAGAAAGCAAGAATGGAAATTCTTGATAATATGGATGCATGCATCGCTAAACCAAGAAAAGAATTATCTAAGTATGCTCCAAAGGTCAAATTAATGCAAGTATCACCAGATAAGATTAGAGATATTATCGGTGCTGGTGGAAAGACAATCACTGCAATTATTGAACAATGTAATGAAGTTAAGATTGATATTGAACAAGACGGTAGAATTATCTTGATGCATGAAGAAACATATTTTATTGATAAAGCAATGAAACTTATTGAAGATATCATCAGAGAAGTTGAAGTTGGTGAGAAGTATCTTGGTAAAGTTACTAGAATTGAGAAGTTTGGTGCTTTTGTTGAATTATGGCCAGGACAAGAAGGCTTAGTACATATATCAAAGCTTGACACAAAACATATCAAAAATGTTGAAGATGTTGTAAAACTTGGAGATATGATCGAAGTTAAAGTAATCGGTGTTGATGACAGAGGTCGAGTCGATTTATCAAGAAAAGATGTTTTATCTCAAGTAAAAGAATGATATAATATAATTGTCAGATTATCGGGTAATCGAGCGTGATATTCACGTTAGGAAAGTCCATGCTAGCACAGTCTGAGATGACTGTAGTGTTTGTGCTAAACTAACAAATAAGTTTAGGCATCTAGAAATAGATGACGGCGAAGAAATGGATTAACGGCCAAAGTATTCTTAAGGTGCCACAGAGACGAATCATATAGAAGATATATGAGTGAAACGGGTAAACCCCTCAAGCTAGAAACCCAAATTATGGTAGGGGAACGGTCAAAAGAGAAATGAATCTATTTGACTGACGGTTTTTAACCGGAGATAAATGATTGCCGACTTCTTTATCGAAGTTACAGAACATGGCTTATAGATAATTTGATGTAAAAAGCATATAATGATTAATGATTATATGCTTTTTTTAAAAAAAGAGGTGAGAATATGAGTGATGAATTATTAAAAAAACGTCAATCGAGAATTAGAAATTTCTCAATAATTGCCCATATAGATCATGGTAAATCAACCCTAGCCGACCGAATCTTAGAGTTAACTCATTCGGTCGAACAAAGAGATATGAAGAATCAAATGCTAGATTCAATGGAATTAGAAAGAGAAAGAGGAATTACGATCAAACTAAACTCTGTTGAATTAAAATATGATGCTTTGGATGGAAATCAATATATTTTTCATTTAATTGATACTCCAGGACATGTTGATTTCACCTATGAAGTATCAAGATCGTTAGCTGCCTGCGAAGGGGCGATTTTAGTCGTAGATGCAACTCAAGGAATTGAAGCTCAAACTTTGGCTAATGTATATCTAGCATTAGATAATAATTTAGAGATAATTCCCGTAATTAATAAAATTGATTTAGAAAGTGCCGATGTTGAAGGTGTTAAGAAAGAGTTAGCTGAAACGATTGGGTTAGATCCAGATGATTGTTTAATGGTATCCGCTAAAACTGGACAAGGTGTTTCTGATGTCCTTGAGGCAATTGTAAAAAGAATTCCTGCACCTAATGGAAATATTGATGAGCGGCTTGAAGCCTTAGTATTCGATTCTTTCTATGATTCATATCGTGGAGTTATTCCTTTAGTGAGAGTGATGAATGGAATTTTAAGAGTAGGTGACGAAATTAAGTTAATGGCTACAGAAGTTAAGTATGAAGTAATTGACTTAGGAGTATATTTACCAAAAGAAATTTCGAGAGAGTACTTAACTACTGGTGATGTTGGTTGGATTTCCGCTGTAATTAGAGATATTGGTAAAATTCATGTCGGTGATACAATTACCCATGCAAATAAACCAACTAAAAAGCCTTTACCAGGTTATCGTAAGTTAACACCAATGGTTTATTCAGGTGTGTATCCTGTTGATGCTGATGATTATACAAACTTAAAAGACGCTATTGAAAAGATGAAATTAAGTGATGCTTCTTTAATCTATGAACCAGAAACATCTAATGCTTTAGGTTTTGGTTTTCGGGTTGGGTTCTTAGGGATGTTACATATGGAAATATTCCAAGAACGTTTAGAGAGAGAGTTTAAGCAAAACTTAATTACGACAGCTCCTTCAGTTAATTATCTTGTTTATTTACAGTCTGGTGAAGTTATTGAAATAGATAATCCCGCTTTAATGCCTAAGAACCAAACTGTAACAAAGATTGAAGAACCATATGTTTTAGCTACGATTATCACACCAAGTGATTATGTCGGCAATGTAATGGAACTATGTCAGTATAAACGCGGAATCTTCAAAGATATGAAGTATATCTCTGATGCAAGGGTAGAGATTATGTACGAATTACCTTTATCAGAAATAATCTACGATTTCTTTAACCGCTTAAAATCAGGAACGAAAGGTTATGCATCATTTGATTATGAAGTAATAGGTCACCGGGAATCAAAACTAGTTAAAATTGATATATTATTAAATTCTGAACCTGTTGATGCTTTAGCTTTCTTAGTTCATCAAGACTTTGCAAGAAATAGAGGATTAAGAATTTGTCAAAGACTAAAAGAGTTAATTCCTCGACAGTTATTTGAAATTCCTATCCAAGCCGCTATTGGTTCGAAGATTATTGCTAGGACAAACATAAAAGCCTTAAGAAAAGATGTTTTAGCGAAGTGTTATGGTGGCGATATTACAAGAAAGAAAAAACTATTAGAGAAACAAAAAGCTGGTAAGAAACGCATGAAGAATGTTGGATCAGTAGAAATCCCTCAAGAAGCTTTTATGGCTGTCTTATCTTTAGAAAATGATGAGTAAGCACTTTTTTAGTGCTTTTCTTTTTCTTTAAAAAGTGTTTACTGCTTTAATTTTATGAAATATTATGTTAACATAATATTGGTGATAACTATGATAAAAGGCTTGTATATTCATATTCCTTTTTGTGATCAGATTTGTACCTATTGTGATTTTTGTAAGATGGTTGCTAGTGATGATTTAAAAAGAGAATATATGAAGGCATTAGTAAAAGAAATAGAATATTATAGTGATTTAGTTTCACATATAGAAACTATCTATATTGGTGGGGGAACACCATCTTCTTTAAATATCGACTTATTAGAAGCTTTTCTGCGTGAACTTGAAGTCATTGTCGATTTACATAAGATCAAAGAATTTACGATTGAAGTGAATCCGAATGATGTAAACCCCAAATTAATTAAAGTACTTAAGAAATATAAGATTAACCGAGTAAGTATGGGTGTTCAGTCTATTGATCCCGATTTGTTGAAGTTTTTAGGAAGAACCCATACTCATGATTTAGTCGAACAAGCAGTAAAACTACTTAGAAAAAGTGAGTTTGATATTAATTTAGATTTTCTTTATGCTATTCCCGGCCAGTCTAAAGAACAACTCAAAAATGACTTAGCTTTTATTGAAAAGTATCAAGTAGAACATATATCATATTATTCCTTGATTGTTGAGGATAAAACTATTCTTTCCTATCTCATCAATAAAAATAAAGTAGCTGACTTCTCAGATGATTTAGCGAGAGAGTATGGTGACTTTGTCGATGACTATTTAGAAAAAATAGGTTATGAAAAATACGAGTTTTCTAACTATTCAAAACCTGGTTGTGAATCAAAGCACAATTTACTTTATTGGAACTTAGAAGAGTATTTAGGGGTTGGATTAAATGCAAGTTCTCAATATAATTACACAAGAATGAAAAATCCAAGAAAGATTAAAGATTATATTGAAGGTACAAAGAAGTTTGCTTTGGTAATGCATGAACTTGAAGATTTTAATCCGAAATTAGAATTAATATTAATGGGGCTTAGAAAGACTGAAGGAATAAACCTCGATTACTATAAATCTAGAGTTAAAAAAGATATTTTTACTTGTTATCCACAGTTAAAAAAACATTTGGATAATAATCTCTTAGAAATAGTTGATGGTTACTTAAGATTTACAAAAGATGGGGTTTATGTATCTAATCAAGTATACATAGATATAATTTAGGTGAAGATGATGTTAATAAATTACTTAAAAGAGTACCTATATTATTTGAAAATCACAAAGAATCTTGCGAAGAATACGATTATTTCTTACGAAAGAGATTTAAATGATTACTTAGAGTTCCTAACTAAAAACTACGGAATCAAGGATTACAATCAAATAACTAAAATATATATTACAAATTATATTAAAAGTTTATCAAGAAAAGACATTAAAGCAGCAAGTATCACTAGAAAAATATCTTCGATCCACTCTTTCCACAAGTATCTGGCGAACGAGAATCTAGTAGATATTGATGTAAGTGAAAAAATAAGAAAACCAAAAACTAAAAAAAATTTACCAATTGTCTTAAATTTACCGGAAATAAATGCTATAATAAACCTCACCTATGAATTTACAACACCTTTAGGGTTAAGAAATTCAGCGCTATTAGAACTAGCATATGGCTCAGGTTTACGAGTTTCTGAGTTGCTCAATTTAGAGATTAGTGATTTACATTTAAATAAAGGATTAGTAAGAATTATTGGTAAGGGAAACAAAGAAAGAATAGTACCTCTAGGTGAACAAACAGTAATTTCACTTAGAAACTATATTGTTAATGCAAGACCTAAACTTAATCCAAAGAATAGTAAAATTTTGTTTGTTAATAAGTTTGGAGAAGCACTAAGTAGAGTTGGTTTTTATAAAGTTATTCAACAATTGGCTGATAAAGCCAATATTAATAAGAAGATTTCACCACATACTTTTAGACATTCGTTCGCGACACATCTATTAGAAAATGGCGCAAATCTTCGTTCTGTTCAAGAACTTTTAGGACATGAAGATATTATGACAACAGAGAATTATACTCATGTTTCTAAAGCGCATTTAAGAAAGATTTATAATGAAGCACACCCACGTGCTGACGGAAAAGAGGATTAGTATGAAATTTAAAAGAGTGTTTTTAATAGTAATTGATTCAGTCGGGGTTGGTGAACTACCTGATGCCAAAGATTTTGGTGATGTTGGAGCTAATACAATTGGGAATTTAGCAAAGGCTGTTGGTGGGATTAATTTACCCGTTCTTGAATCTTTTGGCTATGGAAATCTAACAGAAATCTTAGGTGTTAAACCTGTGGAACATCCTAGAGCTAATACTACGAAGTTAGCTGAAATATCAAATGGAAAAGACACGATGACTGGACATTGGGAATTAATGGGAATAAAAACAAGCATTCCCTTTAAAACCTTTACAGAAACAGGATTTCCTGATGATTTAATTGCAGAGATTGAAAAACTATCTGGGCGGAAAGTAATTGGTAATAAATCAGCTTCTGGTACAGAAATTATCAAGGAATTAGGTCCTCATCAAGTAAAGACAGGAGATCTAATCGTCTATACTAGTGCTGATAGCGTTCTCCAAATAGCTGCACATGAAGAAGTAATTCCTTTAGCAGAATTATACGATATTTGTGAAAAAGTTAGAGAACTCACTTTAGTAGATAAATGGCGGGTTGGCCGGATTATTGCTAGACCTTATCTAGGTAATGAATTAGATGGTTTCAAAAGAACCACCAATCGCCATGATTATGCACTATCACCAACTTCAACAACAGTCTTAGATATTTTAGCTGAGTCTAAATTTGATGTTATATCTGTTGGCAAGATCAGAGACATTTTTAATGGATCAGGTATTACAGAACACCACGGTATTAAGTCGAATCATGATGGTATGTTAAGAGTTATGGAATTAGCAGATAGAGATTTTACAGGCTTATGTTTTACCAATTTAGTTGATTTTGATGCTCTTTATGGTCACAGAAGAGACTCAATGGGCTATAAAATGGCGATAGAAGAGTTTGATCAAGATTTAGGTGAATTATTACCGAAATTAAATAACGATGATTTATTGATGATTACAGCTGATCATGGCAATGATCCAACTCATCATGGCACAGATCATACGAGAGAATACGTACCATTGTTTATCTATAACCATGATTATCAAGGGAAGTTTATTCCGACAAGATCTAGTTTCGCTGATGTAGGAGCTACAATTGCGGATAACTATAATCTAGTTGGTACCGAATACGGTTGTAGTTTGTTGAAAATTCTCGAATAAAAAAGGACCTTAGCGGTCCTTTAATCTTTTATCAAGAGTTTCTGTTTTTTTAATGTCTTCGCAAGAACTTTAAGTTCTTGTTTTTCTTTTTGTTTAATCTGTTTATCAGTTCTTTTTACGATACTTCTAATTTTCTTATTGTTTTGCGTAATCTTTAAATATGGCTTATAAACTTTTAAGACTTTCTCGAAAGCAGCAGAGAGATCATAAATATACTTTTTGCTTTGAGATAAGGTGTTATTATATTCTTTTGTTAGATTATTAATTTCTTTCTCAAATGAGATTTGCTTTTTGCTTTGTTGCTGAAAATAATTCGTTTCTAAACTATCTAAATCGTATTTCTTTTGAGATAGAACGGTTTCTTCCTTAATTTTTAGATTATCTTTTAAAAGTTTTGTCTGATTGATTAAATCATTTTTTTCTTCTTGTAAGACTAATAGATTATTCTCATATAATTCTTCAACGCTATGTATCTCATTTTCATATTCTGCATTAACTATTTCTTTTTCTGCTTGCATTTGATTAATCTTTTCCATAACTCTTTCTTTATCAAGTTCTGGTCGATCTTCAAAATAGACATTTAAGTAATTATCTAACAAGTCTTTGGTCTTGTCATCAAGGTCTATTTCTGCAACTTTTAGCTTGTAACTTAGTCTTTTCTTAGAACTTTCAAGTGCATTATAGAAACTAGGTTCTAAAGGATTAACTTTTTGGTTTAAGTATTCTTTAAGGTAATCATATTTCTTCTTAGAAAAAGTAAATAAATCTTGCATTTCTTCTAAAGTATCATCGCGAAGTTTTGTTGCATCAAGCAAAGCGTCTTCAAGATGAGAATCGAGTTCTCTTAAACGTCTTTTTGCATCAATTATTACTTGATTATCATCAAGTTCTATTTCAATGCCTTTAACAAGATTTTCATAGATTTCTTTGTGTTTTTTGATTTCCTTTTCAAGTTGTTTACGGAATTTTTGATCAGTCGTTTCTTCTAATAAGAAAGTATCATGATATAACTTCGCTTGATATTCATCGGCAATGGTTCTCTTTCGCTTGTTAAACTTAGTCATTTGATTTTCAATAATATTGAAATAATACTCTCTTTCTTCATCAACAGCTGTCATAATTGATTCAACGCGCATTCTAAACTCATTTTCAGCTAAATCAATTTGTTCTTTAGCAAAACGCATTTGGTTTTCATAAGTAGTAAGAATAAACTCATTATTAATCTTGGTTTCTTCAGAAACACGATTTGATTGAATTACTAAAAATCTCTTCTCGTTTTCATAGAGAGTTTTAAAATGTAAAGCATTGATATCATATTCTTTTAAAGCTAGTTTAATATCAGATAGAGCTTCAACCACATGAATATTATGGGTTTCACTTTCTCTAACATATTCAACAAGTAATTCTGTAACTAATGATAAATACTTACGATTTATATTATTTATTTTAATCTCGTGTTTAAAGAAGGCATTAATTGCGCTTTCAAGTCGATAGATATTATGCTTTTCTTTTTGTAATTCTAGTTGAGATAAGTAGATGTCAGTTTGCTTATCAATATAGTAAGATTGCATATCTAAGATATTGCTCAATAGATCAATATCTTGCATAAAGATTTGTCTTTCTACTTCATAGATCAGTTTTGCTTCAATGTCATTGATTTGTTGCTTGATTTGGAGCGTTTTAATATCAAAGTTAACGTTAAGTTTGTGTTCTTTATTAATCTTTAAAGTCGATAAATAATTGATCTCATCCTTGACAATTTTCGTAGCGTTATCACCGATTATCTGGGCTAAGAATGGATCAACTTTCAGTAAGTCTAGGTATAGTTTATAATATTTTTCCATTTGGAAAATTAGACTTCTTGATTGTTTTTGATATTCAAAGAAGATTTGTTTCTTCATTTTCAAAAACTTTTTAGTCATCTTCTTTGCACGTTTTTGTGAAGAAGTGTAGATTGACTTGTATTTGATTACATTGTTATATGTTTTAATTAAATCAGGCAAAGATGCTAAACCCTGACTTTTCGCGAAAACTATCTGTTGTTTTAAATCTGTAATACTTTCTTGAACATGATTAAAGAAATTTGGATCTTGAACTAATATATTTCCTCTTCTTTGAAGGATTTTATTAAGAACTTTTTCGTATAAATCAAGATATTCTTGATGTAAGATTTTTTTGACCTTAACTTCTTGATTAAATAAGTGTTCTTTAAAAGTGCTGAACTGATCAACTTTATCTTGAATTAGGTCTTTAATTTCTTCAGAGTTTATATTAGTCTCAACGCTAAAGGTAAGTTGGTTATCGAGATATGCTTTTGTTTCTGTTTCATAAAAGCTATTTAGACGGTTAAGTTTTGAATTCTTTTGTTGAATTAGTAATGAAATTCTTGTATCCATTTCTTTAATATCATTGTCCAAAGCTATAAATGATTCCAAAACATCCTCATGATATTTTTTTATAGTACGATCAAAGATTTTGTTTTTTTCAGAAAAGAACTTATATAAATCATCTAAATCTATCACATTTTTTGAATATTTCATCTTATAACTATCGAAGAAGTCAAAAGCGGATTGTAAAAGTGCTTTATTAAGATAATCAGAACTTTGAACTTTATCAGCAATGTTACGATACTCAAATTCTAAGATATTCTCATTTTCGTTTCGAACTTGAGTTTCTGTATCAGTGATTATTTCTTGACGATCAATTACTTGTGTTTCTTCATGATAGAAGAGACTGTCTTTTAATTCTTTGGCTTTAATCTTTAGTTCTTTTAATGATGATTCAGTTGCTTCTAGATTATTTAAAGTAACTTGTAAGTGGCCTTTTGCTTTCCTTGTAATACTTTCAGAAAAATGGTCAAAAAGCGATAACTCATCTTTTAATGATTTATCGATCTTTTCTCTATAATCTTTGAAGTTATCAAAGTTTTTCTGTAGATTGTTTTTTGCCACTTTTTCTCCTTTACGCGTTAATTATTCGATTTTGTTTATCGTTTGATTTTTCTTTATCATCTTTAATAATATCTCGAGTATCAAGACTTTTTTGCAAAGTTTCCTTATAATTCGATTTAGAGGCATTTAGTAAGTTATTGTGATAGTTATTTAACATAGAAAAAGGAGTATATAATTTGGCTTGGTTAGCCAAAATCTCTTTATTATTCATTTGTTCATTAACATAGTTTTGGTATGATTCTAAATACTCTTCGTTAATCAGAGTATATTGTTGGAAATACTCTTTTTGGATTTGTTGCATTTGTCGATATAAATTGAGATAGTCTTCTGGAAGTCTTTTTTCTATTTTCTTAATATCTTCAAGTAAAGCTGGTCTAGAGACAAATTTATTTTTTTCTATCTCAGAGTATTGCATTATTAATTCATTTTTCTTAACAATTACTAAATCCTGTTTTTGTTTCGTGATTTGGTTTAAAGCTGTGTCACGAGTTTTTGGTAAAGTGTTTATTTTGTTTTCTAGAATATCAATTGTATTTGTTAAGTCATTTTCTCTTTGATGATAGAGATTAGTTATATATTTCTCTTCATTATCATAAGCACTAGAGATATTGTTTTCTAAGCTAAGAAGGGTTTTAGTGTAGCGTTTGTATTGTTTGTCTAGCCTTACTCTCTCATCAATCATATCTTTTTTTATAAGTTTTAAGATACCTTTAAGTTCTCGATCATTTTTTGTAATAATTTTGACGAACTTAGTTTCAAGGTAACTAAGTAACTGTTTTGATTTATTAGCAGTGGCTAAGAAATCATCATTAATATTCTTAACTTGTCTCTTAAAGACTTCATTTAAGCGATTACTTGTATCTTGTAAATGATTAATTTGCTTTTTACGTTGATTTGCAATTTTTATCGCTTTGTCAGCTAGATGATTATACTCTTCATCAATAATTCGATGAGTTTCATTTGCTTGAATTTTAACTTTCGCAACAAATAATAAGTCATTATTAGAAATTTTATCTTTAATATTTTCTAAAGAATCAACTAATTTATCTTGATAGTTATTAAGTAACACGATTGTTTCAATTAGGTATTCTTTCAAATATTTGTAATAAGTTTTGGTTTTTCTTGGTTTTGAAAACTTACTAAAAACTTCAGTAGCAGTAATGTTATAAGCAATCAAAACATTCTCATAGTAGTTCTCAATTTTGTTGATTTCTTCAGGGATTTGATATTTATAAGCATAATCAGAGGCGAGATGATATAAGTATTCAATCAATGATGAAATCTCTGTTTGATATCCTCTTAATTCAATAATCTTAGAATCCTGATATCTTAAACTTGTTTCATTAAATAATAACATTTTCTTTAATGACTCAACATATTTATTAAGAAGATTATTGACTTGATTAATAATTTTATTAGTTTCTTGGTAGTAAAGGCTAGCTGCTTGATAACAAATATTGATTTTTTTTGTTGTTTGGTTATTAATTTGTTGATGAATTTCGTGACGATTCTTCTCAATTAATGTAAGATATGAATATTGCTTATTAGATTTATCAAGATAGTCTTCAATTACAGAAGTAGTTTGATTGTTCTTATCTATCAATTTTTGCATATGATGTACATATTCAACTACATTTTTCGAGCTGATTTTCTCTTTTTCTAATTCTTCGGATTCGGTTTTAAAAAAGCCAAAAGCATATTGATAGTTCTTAGTTTTTACACTATCAATTATTTTTAACTTCACCATTTCATTCATGATATCGGAGAGCTTTATTTGTTGATAATAAAAACTGTCAAACTCAGCTAATAATTTTTTATAACTTAGTTGGTGAATTGCTTTTTCTTCAGAATTAAGATCGAGCATATAATCTAAATGTTCATTGATTAGTTTTTTATTTTGATTCAAATCCAAAACTTCATGATTAATGCTTAAAAGACTGGATTTATACTGTGAATTAATTTGAATTTTTTCGATATTCTTATTGTGTTGATACATCGCAAAAAATTCATCATTTTCTAATGATGCAAGATATTTTTGATAATCACCAAGAATTTCTAGGTTCTCCATTTTCTTTCTGATTTCAGCAATTTCAAGACGATTTCGCGATTCAAGAGTGATTATATCATAAGAAGTTTCATCAATTTTAGTGATTAATCTCGTTAGATTTTGTGTTATCTCATTGATTCTTGCGATAAGATTGATTTTATAATCTTCATAAGCTTTTGAGGTTTTATTAATAAAGTCTGATTTCATATCAACATATTCTTGGTTGAAATCAACTAAGTTAGATAACAAACGATCTAACTCATCAAAACCTTGATTTAGATAAAAAGCGAAATTTGAATAAATATTTATTGAATTTTGGATAAATGTAATTGGTAAAGAATAAGCGAGTTTAATCTCTTCACTACGTTTAAAAGAATCAATTTTTATTTTCTTGATTTCTGCTTGATACTTACTGATTGAAAAATCAGCTAGAGTTTGATTTCGATGTAAGAGATACTTTGCTTTGTTTTCAATAATTTCTTTTTGGAGTATGTATTTTTCTAATTCTTTTTGATTATTATCATCGTGAGCCTTAATTATTAAAGGGTATAATCTTCTTAGTGATACTTCTAAATCTTGTTTGACCTTGGCTTGGAATTTAACTTTTGACTGATTTATTTCTCTAATTTGTTGAACATAGCTTTGAATCATTTCTTGATTTATTTGTGAGTGAGGTTTCTGCTTGTTTTTAGAAACTTGTTTGATATTATCTCTTTGTTTCTCGAAATTACTAGAAGTTGTTTTAAACAAAGCAGTGATTCCGTTTTGTGTGCCACGGAGATGCTCAATTGATTTTAAAACTGTTTGATTTAAGTCGTTAGAATCATTTATATTTGAACTTTCTAAAGAACTCTGTAAGTTATTCAATGAATTTTTGGCTTTTTCCATTGAAAGAAGTAGTTCATTAGCTAGCTGATTATTGATGTTACTATAATTGTCTTTTTGACTATTGAGCTTATCTTTCTGAAGTGATAAAAAGTCATGATGAACTCGCATCGATTCATCGATTAAGCGATTGCTTTCATGGGTCAACTGTAGATATTTATCAAGAGCTTCTTGTTTTCTTTCTTCAAATTGATTTAGTATTTCTTGATATACTTCATTCTCATTTTCTATTTTCATTGAAGTATAACGATTGTGTTCATCAATTTCGTCTTGCAAAACAGAAAATCTATCAGAAAAATCATTGAGGATTATTTGTTTTCTTTCATGATGTAATTGTTCATGAGTTAGATACTTAGCAGCTAATTGGAGTTCTTTACTTGAATATGAATCATTAACTTCTTTGATTAAGTCATCAAATCTATTTTTTTCATAATTAAAATCCCGTTCTAATTCATTTAAACGGGTTTTGTAAGAAATCTTATAGTCTTTAT